>MDTB01043321.1_pt1 | contig 12603 bp, 16 predicted proteins | sample 811161 | NCBI WGS metagenome assembly MDTB01 (sample SAMN05326650, study PRJNA326480) | marine metagenome | isolation source: seawater | place: Mediterranean Sea | collected 2009 | reverse complement strand
CGGTTTTATTTTAGTTCCAGCAATGATTTATTTATTGGGAATGTCAACACAAGTTGTAATAGGAACCTCTTTGATGCAGATACTATTTGTATCTATTACTTCTACTGTTATGCATGCGTATATAAATCAAACTGTTGACATAATTTTATCTGGACTATTGTTATTGGGGGGAGTTTTAGGAGTACAGATGGGAGCTTTTGTTGTACAAAAAATTTCTGGCGAAGTACTTAGAATGCTTTTGGGTATTATAATTTTTTGTTTATGTCTATTTTTAATTTCTGAATTAGTAATAGACCCAAGGTACATTTTTATATTGGATTTACTACAATGAAGGTTTTTTTAATTTTTTATTTGATATATTTCGCTGCCGCATATCAAGCAAATTCAAAAAAACTTATTATAGCAGATATATCTGACAATAAAATTAATATCGATGTAGGTTTTAAAGGTACAAAACTTTTATTTTTTGGAGTTATCGATGAGGAAGGTGATGTAGTTGTATCAGTCACCGGCCCAAGAAAAATAGTTAAAGTAAGAAGAAAAGAAAAAAAAATGGGTATATGGCTTAATACTGAAACTACGGTTTTTTTTGATGTTCCCTCTTATTATTATGTAGCATCGACTAGACCCTTAAAAGAACTAAGAGCAGAAAGTATATTACAAATCAATCAAGTTGGAATAGAAAATATAAGATTTGCTGGAGGAGAGGAGCAAGAAGAAAGAAGTATTTGGGTGAATGGAATAGTAAAAAGTATGATTGAAGCCGGAAGATATAATCCAGAACAAGGAGTAATTGAAATATCTGACAAGAGACTGTTTAAAACTGAACTGAATTTTTCTGCTGAGCTTGTTGATGGACAATATTTAGTTGATACTTTATTGTTGAAAGAGGGTAACGTTATTGCTGCCAGAAGATCTTTTATAAATGTGTCTAAGTCAGGATATGGTGAAAAAATTTATAAAATGGCTAATAATAATAGATTGCTTTATGGTCTAACTGCTGTTTTTTTTGCAATTATTTTTGGATTTATTATTCATGAAACAACCAGGAGATTAAATGCCTAAAAAAATAAACTCTACAAATCTAAAAGAATATCTTCTGGTCTATGTTGATGAGTCTGAAGAATTTTTAGAGGCAATGAAGTATGCTTGTGAATTGGCACGAACTGAAAGTTTGGGAATAATGTTATTATATATTGTACAAGGTGAAAACTTTAGACATTGGAAAGGAGTAGAGAATATTATGAGAGAAGAACAAAAGAATGAGGCCAAAGAAGTATTAGGAAAATATATTAAATATATTAAAGATAATTATAAACTTCATGTAAAATCATATATAAAGACCGGAGACAAGTTAGATGTTTTAATAAAAGCTTTAAATGGCAAAAGGCCAAAAATAAAAAATTTAGTTTTAGGGCTAGCTATGGATAAAATAGAAAATAATAAAGTTATATCTTCTTTAACAGGAATTTTAAGAAAAAAATTAACATTGCCAATAATCATAGTTCCTGGTAAAATTAAATAATGTTTATCAATGTTGAAGAAACCCCAAACCCAAATACATTTAAATTTATTCCTGAAAAAAATATAAGAGTAGAAAAGTCTTACATTTTTAAAAAGACGGATGATTTTAAAAATAATGAATTTTTAAAAAATATATTCGGCATAGATGGAGTAGAAAGTATTTTGGTTGACTCTGATTTCATATCAGTAACTAAAGATAACACCTCATCATGGGACGTTTTGCGTACAATATTGACTAGTAAAATCGGAGTTTTTTTAGAAAAAAGTAATTATGTGATAGATTTAAATTTAGATAACAACAAGGTAATTGATGATAAAAAGCCATTATCTAATTTAGAAAAAAGTATAATTGAACTTCTAGAAACAAGAGTTAAACCTGTAGTTGCAAGTCACGGCGGAGAAATTTCTTTTAATAGTTTTAAAAATGGGATTGTTTATCTCGAGTTAAAGGGCAGTTGTGCCGGATGTCCATCATCAACTGCTACTTTAAAGATGGGAATAGAAAATATGCTTAAACATTATCATAAAGATATTAAAGAAGTAGTGGAAGTCAGTTAAAACTTAGAATTAAAAAAATTTTTTATTAGGGGATAATTAGAAGCATTAAATAATTGATAATGCCACCATTCTTTATGATAAAAATCAAATCCTGCTAAAGTCATTATTGATAATAACAGCCTTCTGTTTAGCTTTACCTCTTTGCTTATGTCTTTAGAAAGGTGATAAGCATTTTTTGTAAAGTCATCAAATTTTGTTCCCATGTCTAATTCAAAACCCTTAGAGTCTATTAAGGTTAAATCAATTGCAACTCCTCTAGTATGAGGAGATCCTTTTATAGGACTAGAAAGAAAGTTTGGATTTGGATTAAAGTCCCATAAAGCTTCTTGAACATATGATGGTCTGTAAGCATCAAATATTTTAAAAAAATAACCTAAGTCTGAAGCAATATCAATTGCATCAAGTAATTTTTCAGCTGCCTCTTTTAACAAAAAACATCGATTTTCAATAAAAATTTTCTTGCCCAAAATATTATCTTTAGAAGCGTACTTTAAATCTAAAGTGACATTAAATGTATTTTTTTTAATTTCTATTAGTTTCATATCATATTAGTATACAATTATTTTTATGAAAAAGTCATTCCTATCTATTGAAACTTCGTTAAATAGAATTTTTTTAGTTTTATATTTTAATGAAAGTTTAATATCAAATAGTAAAGTTTTAGAAAACAGTATTGAAGTTGAGATTAATAAAATGTTTAATGACATTTTAAAACGAGCAGCAATTAATTTTTTTGACCTTGATTATATTATGATCTCCTTGGGTCCTGGATCTTACACAGGAACAAGGGTAGGGTTAGCAGCAGCAAAAGCTATTTCAGTATCCATCAATAAGCCAGTTTTTGGTTACACAAATTTTAATGCTATATTTAATCAAGGAGTTTTAGATAGTCTAATAAGAATAAACTCTAAAATAGGCGTTTTAATTAAAGCTAGTAAATACGACGTTTACTATCAAGAAATTAATAATAATATGTTCTCTAAATATCAAGTATTAAGCATTAATGATTTAAACAGCAAGCACTTAATGTGTGAAAGTTTTTTAGGAAACTATAGCAAGATAGGTGAGCTTAAAAATTATAGTTTTTGTCTTCCTAAAAAAGAATCTATTTTAAATATTTTTTTTCAATATCTTGAAAACAAAAATAATGAAAAATATACGAATTTAGAACCCTTGTATATTAAAGGGCATTATGCAGAAAAGAAATAATATCAAAAATGACTCTTTGTATGAATATTATAGTGCGATAGAAGATGATTATGAAAAGAAATGGAAAAAAAAAGATTTCAATTCATTCATTTCAAATCAACATAATATATTTATTTTATCTCAACCAGAACCAGTAGGTTTTATAAAAGCAAGAATCATCAAAGATGAAATAGAAATTATCTCAATATTAATTGATAAAAATTTTAGAAAAAAAGGCATAGGCAAAGGCTTACTTAATGATTTATTAAGTCTTGCAAATAAAAAAAAAATTCAGCATATTTTTTTAGAAGTCTCTGTTGAAAACAAAGTAGCAATAAATTTGTACAAAAAATTTAATTTTATAAAGATTGGTGAAAGGAAAGATTATTATAATCTTAACGGAAGAAATATAAATGCTAATATTATGAGGTTAGTCTTGTTTTGATATATCTAAACTAAAAACATCTTCATTTATTTTTGTTTTACTGTCTATCTTGTAGCCTAACTCCTTTAAACTAGATGGCAAGCCATCTAAAGATTCGCCTTTTTTGATATAAACATTTAGATATTGATTAGAAGTTAGCTTTTCCAATGCAATTTTCGTTTTTACAAAAGTGATAGGACACTTATCATTCGTTACATCTAATAATATTTTTTCTTTCTTTTTCATAATCATACTGTAAAATGTATAATATATTAAAATGAAAAAAAGTAAAAATACAATATCTAGAATAGAAAAACTTTGTGTCGTAAATGGAGTTAAGTTTACTCACCAAAGAAGAATAATAGCAGATGTTATTTCTAGCTCTAATGATCATCCAGATGCTAATGATGTATATTTAAGGTCTAATAAGATTGACCCTAGAATTAGTTTAGCTACTGTATATAGGACTATTAAACTTTTTGAAGAACACAACGTGCTAAATAGAATAGAGTTGGGCGGTAAAAGAGCTAGATATGAGGAATTGAATGAGGATGAACATCATGATCATTTAATAGATATCGATAGTGGAGAAATTATAGAGTTCGTTAATGAAGATATAGAAAAGCTTCAAGTGCAAGTTGCAAAAAAACTTGGTTATAGATTAGTAGATCATAGAATGGAGCTTTTTGGAAAGAAAATTTCTAAGTAGAGTTAGATGGCAATAGCAGAAGATTACAATTTAGAAGCTCTAAATATAACGTCTGGAAGTTTAGAAGTTAGATTAGCAGAAAATAGTTTAGAAATTGATGCAGCGCAAGCACTAAGATACAGAGTTTTTTTTGAAGAAATGCAAGCTAAACCATCAATTGAACAAAAAATGTCTAAAAGAGATATAGATGAATTTGATCACTACTTTGATCATATTTTAGTAGTAGATCATAAAAAGGCAGGAAAGATATATGATAAAGTGGTGGGAACTTATAGGCTAAATAGAGGAAACTATAAAGACAAAAAAAGCTTTTTTTATACTTCAGGCGAGTATGACCTATCAAAGTTAATAAATCTTAATGGAGATATTTTAGAACTAGGAAGAAGTTGTGTGGATGAAAAATACCGTAATGGTAAAACTATGCAGTTACTTTGGGCTTTTATTGCACAGTATGTAACTCAATATAATATCGAAATCATGTTTGGTTGTGCGTCCTTTCCAGGAATACATGTTGAAAAACATAAATCAGCATTAGCTTACCTCCATAAAAAATACCTTGCTCCAATCAATATTAGGCCAGTGGCAGTCAAAAGCAGATATATTAAAATGAAGGATGATCATTTGATTAATGATAGTAATTTTAAAAAATTTCTCTCATCTATACCACCTCTTATAAAAGGATATATACGTTTAGGAGCTTTTGTTGGAGATGGCGCTGTAATAGATTATGATTTTAACACTATAGATGTGTGCATAGTTTTACCAACTAAAAAAGTTGCTTCTAGATATATGGATCACTTTGATAGAAAGTAATTTTGAGATAATTCTTGTTTTCATTAATAAAAGTTTTTTTAATTTTTTTAATAATTTTTGCACTCACCCCAATACAGTATATATTAGTTAAAATTAAATTGAGGTATAGGATTTATATTCCCATAATATTTCATAAAATCTTATTAAGAATATTAGGTATTAAGGTAAAGCTAATAGGACAAAAAATTTCTAAGAGACCATTAATACTAGCTGGAAATCATACTTCTTACATAGATATAATAATCTTAGGGTCAATTATGCCTATTTGTTTTATAGCGAAAAATGAAATAAAATCATGGTTTTTATTTGGTTTTTTGGCAAAACTACAAAATACTATTTTTATAAAAAGAAAAAACATTAAAACCTTAGAGAGTATCAAAAATATAAATAAAGATTTAGACTCTGAAAGTGCCATAGTTTTATTTCCTGAAGGAACAACAAATTCTGGAAAAAAAGTTTTAAATTTTAAAAGTAGCTTATTTAACTTATTTGAGAACAATAATACATTAAGATTGCAAAATTTTTCGCTTTGTTATACACATGTTAATAATATGCCTATAGATAACAGAACAAGACCTCAAATATCATGGTATGGAGATATGAATATAATAACACACTTGTTGAATTTTCTTAAACTTAGTAGTGTCAATGCGACAGTTGTTTTGCATCCCGCCATGTCTATAAAGGGGCTAGACAGAAAAGCTATTTCTATGTCATCTATTAAACAAGTTAAAGAAGGAATAGTTTTAGCTTTTAAAAATGTATAACTTAATACTATAAGAATCTTATATTGAAAAAATCTATTTATATTAAAACATTTGGCTGTCAAATGAATAGCTATGATAGTGATCGTATATTAGAAAGTGTGCATAGTACGCACAAACAAGTTAAATCACCTGAAAGTGCTGATATAATAGTTTTTAACACATGTCATATAAGAGAAAAAGCTGCTGAAAAAATTTATTCTGAATTAGGGAAAATAAAAGAAATCAAGAAAAATAATATTGATACTAAATTAATTATAACAGGCTGTGTTGCACAAGCTGAAGGAAAAGCAATGATTAGTAGACAACCTATTATTGATGCAGTTATAGGACCACAAATGTATCATAAGTTCAATAAAGTTATAGAAGAAATTAAAAATAAAAGAGTATTGGAACTAGATTTCGAAAGTCATGATAAATTTAAATTTCTTAAAAAAAAAAGAAGTATATTTTATAGTTCAGCATACGTTACTGTTCAAGAAGGTTGTGATAAATTTTGTAGTTTTTGCGTAGTTCCTTTTACAAGAGGAGCCGAAGCATCTAGAAAATCTTATCATGTATTTGATGAAGTAAATTATTTAGTTAAAAATGGATGTAAGGAAGTAATATTATTAGGTCAAAATGTTAACGCTTATCATGGAGTTAATAGGGACAATAAAGAGGTAAATTTAGCAAAATTAATAACTTCTTTAGAAAAAATAAAAGAATTAAAAAGAATTAGTTACACCACTTCACATCCTATAGACATGCATGAAGAGTTATTTGAATTACATGGGTATAGTAACAAGTTAAACCCATACATTCATTTGCCTGTCCAGTCAGGCTCTGATAAAATATTAAAGTTAATGAACAGAAAATATACAATAAAATTATATTTACAAATTATTGATAGATTAAGGAAAAACTGTTCTGATATAGCTTTTTCATCAGACTTCATAGTGGGCTATCCAGAGGAAACTAGAAAAGATTTTCAGGATACAATAAATTTAGTCAAAGAGGTAAATTTTGCTCAAGCCTATTCTTTTAAATATAGCAGTAGAGTAGGAACAAAATCTGCTAGAAGTAATATAGAAGACATTAGTAATCAAGAAAAAAATGATAGACTTCAGGAATTACAAGAGTTACTAAACTCTCAACAAAAAAAATTTAACACTAATTTTATTTCTAAAAATGTAGAGGTATTGGTAAAGGGTAGAGGAAAAAAACCTAATCAGTTCAGAGGTACAACAAAATGGATGCAAGTAGTTAACTTTGAACTTTCTAGAGAAGTTAAAAATATTGAGAATATAAAAATTATTAAGGCAAATAACAATAGTTTGCTGGGAGAAGTTTTATAGTAGTTGCAAAACAAAAACAAGTTATCTTTGATGTGAACGATAATAAAATAGCTGCTTTAATTTTTGGTGAAGGTGATAAAAATATAAAGCATATTGAAAAGTTACTGGATTTAAGTATTAATGCTAGGGGAAATATTTTATGTATAACAGGTGAAAATGCATATAAAGCAAAAAATATAATAGAAAGTCTTATCAGTTCAGCAAAAGATAAAAGAATAATAGATAATGAAGAGGTAGAAGCAGCAATAAGGTTATGTGGAAATAGTAATGAAATTAATGACACAAATTTATTCATAAAAACTCCAAAAAAAAAAATATTGCCTAGATCAATTCAACAAAATAATTATATCAAAGCATTAGGAAATAAAACCTTAACTTTTGGATTAGGGCCTGCTGGTACAGGAAAAACTTATATAGCAGTTGCTGATGCAGTAGAGAAAATAACATCAGGTACTGTAGAAAAAATTATCTTATCTAGGCCTGCTGTAGAAGCTGGAGAGCAGTTAGGTTTTTTACCTGGAGATTTAAAAGAAAAAATAGATCCTTACCTTAGGCCATTGTATGATGCTCTTGAGGACTGCTTATACTCAGATAAAATTTCAAAATTAATTGATAGAGGAAAAATAGAGATAGCTCCCTTAGCTTTTATGAGAGGAAGAACATTAGCTCACTCTTATATAATTTTAGATGAAGCACAAAATACTTCTCCTATGCAAATGAAAATGTTTTTAACTAGGTTAGGAAAAGATTCTCAAATGGTTATAACAGGAGATTTGTCTCAAATAGATTTACCAAAACAAAAAAAATCAGGGCTACTAGAGGCTATAAGTGTAACCAAGAATTTGATGGAAATAGAACATATTTATTTTGGTGAAAAAGATGTTGTAAGGCACCCTTTAGTAAGTAAAATCGTAAAAAGTTATAATGAAAGAAAAGCAAAGTAGATGAAAAACTATTGTTTTAATTCTAATGTTTATATATTTCAAAAAGAGTCAAGGTGGAAGATTACTGAAATTAATACTGTTAGAAAAGTACTACAAGTAATAAGGATTAAAAGAGATGGTTTAACCATTAAGCTGTCTAATGATGAAGATGTTAAAGCTTTTAATCTAAAATGGAAAGGAGTAAATAAACCAACTAATATTCTAAGTTTTTTAAATAATGATAAAGTTTTTTCTTTTGAAAATAATATGGTATACTTAGGTGATATTATTATATCTTACGATACATTATTAAAAGAAGTTAAAAATAAAAAAATTGATTTTCAACACCATTTATCTCATATCCTAATACATGGAATACTACATCTAAAAGGTTATACTCATGAAAAAGAAAATGATACAAGATTAATGCAAAATGAAGAAAAAAGACTCCTTAAAAATTTGAATATAAAAAATCCATATAACATATAAGTGTTTAATTTGATTGAATTTTTAAAAAAATATTTTTTCCCTGAAAAGGCTGCAACTGATTTAGTGGACAATTTAAAAAATAGTTCAGATTTAACAAATGATCAGACTCATATGTTAGGAAATTTATTAAAATTAGGTAATATACAGATTAGAGATATTATGGTTCCAAGAGCAGATATAGTTTCAATTAACATTAATAGCAATTTTGAAGCAACGCTAAAACTTTTTATAGAAGCTGCTCACAGCAGACTTCCGGTATATAAAGATCAATTAGATAATATTGTAGGTATGTTACATGTTAAAGATTTATTGCCCTATTGGGATATTAATACTGAATTTTCAATAGAAAAAGTTAAAAGAAATGTCTTATTTTCATCACCTGCAATGTTAGTAAACGATCTATTGGAACAAATGCGAGCTACGAGAACTCATTTAGCAATAATTGTTGATGAGCAAGGTGGAACTGATGGAATAGTAACAATAGAAGATTTAGTAGAAGAAATAGTAGGAGAAATAGAGGATGAGCATGACTCTAAGGAAAAACCTTTAATAACAACTCTTGATAATGGAGGTTTATTAGTTGACGCTAGAACTAATATAATTGATCTGGAAAGAGCATTAGGAATCGATTTTTCTAACATTGATTTAGACCAAGATACTGAAACTGTAGGAGGTTTAATATCAAATATAAGTGGAAAAATTCCTGAGGTAAATGATAATATTCCAGAGCCTAAATTAGGTATTAATTTTAAAATATTAGAAGCAGATCATAGAAAAATACATAAAGTATTAGTATCCCGAGGAGAAGGTTAAGGAGTGAAAGATATTCATTTTCAAATATTATTTTCTCATTAGTTTCATTTTAGGGTGTATAGGAAGCTTAGGGTTAGCTCCGTATGATATTTTTGTTTTTACTATTTTTTCACTAATTATAACCTTTTTTTTATTAGAAAAAATAGCCAATTTAAGAAAATCTTTCTATATAGGTTTTTCTTATGGATTAGGTTTCTATGCTTCAAGCCTATATTGGATTGCCATTTCTTTCAAAGTAGCAAATATGGGAGGATATTTACTCGGTTCTTTTGCTGTTTTAACATTATGTATTTTTTTATCTCTTCTCTCTGGTTTGAATTATTATTTGATAAAGCGCTTGAGCAAAAAAGATAATATTTTATTCAATAGCATTTTAATCATAACTATTTTTTCTATATTTGATTGGATAAAAGGAAATATCTTATGGGGTTTTCCATGGACACCGGTATCTGCGATTTGGTCTTCATACCAATCAACTCTGGCACCATTTTCATATATAGGTATATGGGGATATTCTTTAGTCACTTACTCTCTTATAGTAGGGGTGTATCTGTTACATAAGAACATTAAATTTTCAATATATTTTGTTTTGCCTTTTATATTTATCTTCTTTTTAAGCAACCATATACCCAGAAAAAATATTACTATTGCAGAAGATTTTAATATTAGGCTAGTACAACCTAATATAAAACAAAATGATAAATGGGATAAAACAAAAACTCTTACAAATCTTTACAAGTTAATTAATCTAACTAGCAATAAGAATGAAAAAAAAATTGATTTAGTAGTATGGCCAGAAACTGCAGTATTATTTGATATCACGGATAAAGATAATAAAAGTTTATTACTAGAAAAAAGTTTTAAAAATATTGAAAATCTTATTATAGGTGGAATTAGAAAAGAAAAAACTAGTAAAAATAATAAAATTTACAATTCCTTTTTTTTAATAGATAAGACTAACAATACTGTTAAATATCATGACAAAGTAAAACTAGTTCCTTTTGGAGAATATATTCCGTTAAGAAGTATATTAAAAAATTATAAACTATCATTAGGAGGTTTAGATTTTTCTTCTGGAGAAAATCCTGAATTTTTAAAATTAAATAATAATGTAAAAATATTACCTCTAATTTGTTATGAAGTAATTTTTCCTAAAATTACAAAATCTTCGAAAAATGATCATGACTTAATAGTAAATATTACTAATGATGCTTGGTTTGGAAATTCAAGAGGTCCTTATCAACATTTAGCACTAGCAAAAATTAGAGCGGTTTTGGATGGCAAATATATGTTGAGAGTAGCTAATACAGGAATATCTTCTGTTATTGATTACAATGGAAATATAGTTGAGAAAATAAATCTTGATAAATCTGGAATTATAGACAAAAAATTAGTATTATATAAAAAAAATACTCTGTATACTTATTTAGGAGATAGTTTTTTTTGCACATTGTTACTAGTGTTAGTTTTATTTCTCATAATAATTAATCTTAAATATGGTTTGAATAAAAAATATGACAGGAAATGAATATATTTTTACAAGTGAGAGCGTTTCAGAAGGACATCCAGATAAAATTTGCGATCAAATTTCTGATGCAGTAGTTGATTACTATTTATCTAATTGTAGTTGTCCAGAAAAGGCAAGGGTAGCTTGTGAGACTATGGTTACTACAAATAAAGTTATTATTGCTGGAGAAGTTAGAGGAGATGGTAAACTTAAAAATGTTAATTGTAATGAAATAGAAAGAATTGCTAGAAGAGTTATAAAGTCTATTGGTTACGAACAAGAAACTTTTCATTGGAATAATGTAAAAGTAAGCGTTAACTTACATGCACAGTCTGAAGATATTGGCAGAGGTGTTGACGCAGTTGAGAAGAATCAAGAAGGAGCAGGAGATCAAGGTATTATGTTTGGTTATGCTAGTAATGAAACTGATGTGTTTATGCCATATCCAATAAAATTAAGCCACGACTTACTTAAAAAAATTAAAAATAAAAGAGAAAGAAAAGAAATTTTAAATCTTGGGCCAGATGCAAAATCACAGTTTTCTATAAAATATAAAAATGGTAAACCAGTGGATCTACATTCAGTGGTGCTATCAATTCAACACGAAGAAGGAAATACTCCAGAAAAAATAAAAGACATAGTTTTACCTATAATCGAAGAAATTAAACCTAAGGGTTGGAACTTACCATATGACAATATTTTCATAAACCCTACTGGTAATTTTGTTATAGGGGGGCCTCATGGCGATGCAGGCTTAACTGGAAGAAAGATCGTTGTAGATACTTATGGAGGAATATGTCCTCATGGAGGTGGTGCATTTTCTGGAAAAGATCCTTCTAAGGTTGATAGGTCAGGTGCCTATATGGCAAGGTATATTGCTAAGAATATTGTCGCCTCAGGTCTAGCTGATAAATGTACTATACAACTTGCTTATATCATTGGTGTAGCTGAACCAATTTCTGTATTTTTAGATACTCATGGCACAGGTAAAATTGAAGAACATAAGCTTATTAAAAAGATAAAGGAGATCTTTGATTTAAAACCATCAGGCATAAGAAAAACTTTAAATTTAGCAAATCCAATTTATGAGAAAACAGCTACGTTTGGTCACTTTGGAAGAATGAGTAATGAAGATGGCTTTTTTACGTGGGAAAAAATTGATAAGGTTAATGAGTTAAAGGTTTTGTTATAATTAAAAGTAACTATCAATATTATGGAAGAAGAAAAGGCTCAAAGTTAAGCAAAAGAAAAAAAAAAATATTAGAAAAAATATTTCCAGAGCTAGAATTAAATGAAGAAAATATAAGTAATTATATTTTAGAAACTAAAAAAAAAGACATTAATGTAAGTTTAGAAATAGGCTTTGGTTTTGGAGAAAACTTACTTAATTTAATAAACAATTCTGAAGATAATAGAAAATTTATAGGTTGTGAGCCTTATTTAAATGGTCTAGCTTCACTTGTTTCGCACTTAGGAACAGAAAACTATAAGAAAATTAAATTATTTAAAGATGATGTTAGAGAATTATTATTACAATTTTCTGAAAAAATTTTT
>MDTB01092849.1_pt1 | contig 12605 bp, 11 predicted proteins | sample 811161 | NCBI WGS metagenome assembly MDTB01 (sample SAMN05326650, study PRJNA326480) | marine metagenome | isolation source: seawater | place: Mediterranean Sea | collected 2009 | reverse complement strand
TGCAAACAAAGCAGATATTGAACAGTTGGATACAGGTCATGTAGCGCTGCTAAAGGGTGAAGCTTGGGATGGTAATGAAGGCGCTGGATTGGTCCATCGTTCTCCGCATTCAGAAAAAGGTTATAATCGTCTTTATTTGACAATCGATTATGATGAATTACATTTCAATATATACAAGAAAAATAAACGTTTATTAGAAACTAATTAATTCTTATCAAGGAATTAATATAAAGTTATTTTTGGTTTTGTTTTAGTTTCATTGCCCTCAAACGCAAGGCTCTTGATTTTTTATCAGGAGCTTTGTTGTTAATTAGCTTTATCTTGTTTTTTATAGAATTCATGCCCTGCAAAAAATAATAATTAATTATGCAAACAAGGTTGTTTACATAAATTTCCTACGGAACAATTAAGAGTTTTCTCAATTTTCACCCCTAGAACAATAGGAGACTCATATACTTGATTTTCAATTGCATTGATAATTACCATTGATATAGCTGAACCAACTAAAAGGTCCTGTTAGATAGTTTACTAAAGAAATTTTGTGAACTTTATAATTAAAACTTAGGTTAGAGTTAATAAATACGTTACGTAAAGTTCAAGAGTTTTTACATTTATTAGTCCTATCAATCCTTCAAATACCGAAGGATTGTATTAATCGTCTTATGCGAATTTAATATCTTAAAATGTCCGATATCGTTAATCACTTTTAATTGACTGTTTTTCCATTTTTTATGAACATTTTTTGCTCTTTCTAAAGGAGTTATTTTATCGTTTTTTCCATGTATGATTAAACCATCGATGTCGCTTGAATTTTGCATCCATTTACTTACACTCATATTGTACGGGTTCATGCCATATTCATAAACAAATTTTTCTATTGCGATATTAATAACTCTTTTATTTATACCAATTAATGAAGCGACATCATTGATCCAGTCGATAAAATGATCAGGAGGAGCAATAAAAATTATTTTTTTTAATTTAATATCATACTCTGAAAGAGTAAAAGAGCAGGGCACCGCACCAAAAGAATGGGTAATGGCAAAATCATATTTAGATGTTTTTAATAAATACTGAACAAAATTTCCAAAGTCATTCATTGTTTTATTAGATTTTTCACTTGACCCATGGGATGGAGCATCAAAAGCCCTAACACTGAATTTTTCATCTATTAGTCTTTCAATTATTTTTTCAAAATTATTAGCTCTTCCTTCCCATCCGTGAACTAGAAGGATTTCTTTTTTTTCACCAGGCCAATAATATGTTTGAATGTTCAATTTGTTGAACTTAATTATTTCTTTAGATGCATTAGCAAATACTTTACTTTTTTCATCTTTTGTTTTTTTTATTATCGGATTGTTAAGATTGTAGTAGAATTTTCTTGCCACTAACCGTGGAAAAATAAGCATTAATATTCTTAGATATAATTTTTTGATTTGCCGTTCCCCCTGAACTAGAAAAGTTTTTTTAAATTTCTATTTTAGCCTTTTACGCTGTTCCAATCCCCATCAATTACTAGAGTCATTCCATTGTATTGAAGGTTTACAAACATAGCGTTGTCAATGGGACTGAAGCATACGCCTGCAAATTCGGATCCAGTATAGTTATTTTCAGCTATCAAATAGATTTTTCCTTGTGGATTAAAACCCCATAATCGATTGACCTTTGGGTTATCTTCACAAACTATCAAGTCACCCCAAGGCGCAATTGTTAAATTGTCTGGCATGTTCACCAGATCTTGTTTTTGCGATTCAAACCATAATTCTATATTACATTTTTCAGCCGAAGGGAATTGTAATTTAAAAATCTGACCTTTTTTTAATTTACCTCCCGAAGTGCATGTAATGTAGATTGAGTTAGCATCGCTTATTATGCCTTCCGGCCTCGCAAAAGGAGTAGCTCCTTTGTCTATCAGATTAAAACGCATTGTATCTTCATCAGGGTCAACATCGTCTACTTTTATCCATTTCGTTTGATATTGAGATTTTGGTTTTATTGATTGCTTTGTCCAGTTTCTGGAGTCATTTACGTTTTCAATTTTTAGGGCAAATAAGCTTCCCTCAAAAAGAGAGTTCTTTTTTTTAGGGACGAATTTATAGATCAGTCCTTCATTTCTATCTTCAGTAAGGTAGGCATTATTAAATTTATCAAATGCAATAGCTTCATGATTAAATCTTCCAAGCGCCTTTAATGGAATCGGCATGGACAGACCAGTATTTTTTGGATCAACCTCAAAAACATATCCATGTGACTTTCTCCAGCTTTTCTTTTTATTAATATCTTCTTCGCAAGAAAGCCATGTATTCCATGGTGTAGTGCCTCCAGCGCAATTATTTCGAGTACCGCTTAAACTTAGGTATTCTTTTATTACTTTTTTTGAGGATCTGTCAAGTATGACTGTTGTAGTTCCTCCAATCGCAATGGGGTCATAATGGTTAATTCCTAGATTGCTGATTTGTTCTGATGGATTATCAAAAGCACCATTGAGCATGCCGTCTCTAGGAATAAGTTCATGATTTCGCACAAGTGCGATATTATTATTTACCATAAATGCGCCCATGCCATCTGGCAGACCAGGCACTTTATGACCATCAGTCATTGGAGAACCCTGAGTAGAGATTATGCGGTAATTCAATGACTTGTGGATGTCGATGATTTTATTGGAATCTTTTTTGAGGTTGTTAGCTAAGACTTTGCTGGTTGAATGCTCGGTTAGAGTCTTTATAAAATCCTCATAACCTATAAAAGGTATTGTACCAGCAAAAGCCATGAAAGTTCTTCGATCCATTTTTGAAACCTACGTTTTATTTGGTAATTAAATAAAAATTAAAGATTTAATTTAAGGTTAAGATAAATAATTTTTTATGTTTTTACAAATTTCATCAGTAACCTCGATGTTAGAGCTATTTAAATTCATGTCATATGTTCCAATCTGAGCATTTTTTACTGTTGATTGAATAGAGCGAAACAATACATCTCCTTTTTTCTTTTCACCAAGCCAATCCAGCATTAATTGAAGGGACAAAAATGTGGCAATTGGATTTACTTTATTCATTCCTGTATATTTTGGAGCAGAGCCATGGCATGGTTCAAAAATAGCAAAATCATCCCCCAGGTTTGCAGATCCAGCAAATCCAAGACCGCCTACTAGCTGAGCAGATAAATCAGATAAAATATCACCAAAAAGGTTTTCCGCGACAATTATATCGAAGTCATTGGGGTTTTTTATAAGCCACATGCACATGGCATCTATATTGACTTCTTGAAATTTTATATTAGGAAATTTTTTAGCTACCTTCAATGCTACCTTTCTAAAAAGCGAACCTGTTTCTCTCAAAACATTAGGTTTATCAACAAGAGTCACTGATTTGCGCTTGTTTTCAACTGCAAATTCAAATGCTTTAAGCAATATTGACTCACAAGCTGTACGAGTTAATATTCGAGTTGAAAGAGCTATGTCATCTTTTTTTTCAAATCTAAACTTTTTCATTTTCGCGCTCTCTTTTTCTAAAATATCAAAAACAGAATCTGGGATAGGATAAAATTCTACACCACTATACATTCCTTCAGTATTCTCTCTAAAGATAGCTAAATCAATTCCATCTGTATGATTTTTTTGGTTGCCCTCAAAAGATATGCATGGTCGAAAATTAGTATGTAAATTGAATTTTTGTCTTAATTGAAGGATTGGAGAGCGATACTCATATCCTTTATTTTGCAATGATGGATTTAGCTCCCTTAAGGCCTCTTCTTTTGGTTTAGAGGTTACTGCTCCGAGAAAACCACAATCGGATTTCTTTAAGTTTTCAATCGTTCGAAAGGGTAGAGGATTTCCACCATTTATCCAATTATTCCATCCAATATCGCAGGGTAGGTAGGTTGCTGAAAAATTCAAAGTATTCAATACTTTTTTCGCTAAAAGCAATAATTCATTTCCTACTCCGTCACCGGGCATCCAAGCTATTGTAAATTTTTTCATTTATTTATTATCAATTAAATAATTATTTAATCCACCGCAAGAAACAAGATTTTGTTCTAATGCTTGCCATACTTCAAAAGAAAATAAATTTGATGAATTATCTAGGTTTATCGTACCATGTTCAAAATCAACATTTACACTTTTATTCGTTATTATTGTCTTTACACTTCTATCAAATTTATTTAACATAAAATCAAATAATTCAGGACATTCAATTAATCCAAACCCACTATTGAAAGCGTTTCTTTTGAAGGTTGCACTATAAGAGCATGCAATAATTAAAACAATTCCTTTTGACTTCAACGAAGTAATGGATTGTTCTCTTGAGCTACCTATGCCAAAATTAGCTCCAGCTAAAAGGATGTCTCCTTCCTGGCAAAGTGTTGAAAAATTAAGATCATAATTTTTCATAGCATATTGTGCCATTTTTTCTACATCAATCGAATCATCATAAGTATATTTTGAAGGATATATATCATCGGTTGTAATATTGCTATTGGGGCACAAAAGTAAATGACCGGATAAATTACTTATGATAGATTTTTTATTTGAATTTTCATTGTATTTTTTAATTGTATTGAAATTATACGTAATCTTTGGATCAAGGGCGATATCTGAAATATTTATATAGCCATCAATGGCTGCTTCTGCGACTATTTCAGGTGTTGATAGGTATGCCTTAGAATCTATATCGCCCATTCTCCCAGAAAAATTCCTGTTTGTTGATGAAATTGCCACTTCACCTTTTTTCAATACACCTTCTCCTAAGCCAATACAAGGACCACATCCTGATGGAAGAATTATTGCTCCACTATTTATAAATTGATTCCAATGATTGCTTTTTTTTAATTCCATCATAACCTTTTCTGAAGCAGCTGAGACGTATAGCTTTACATGAGAGGATACAGTTCTTCCTTTTAACTTATCTGCAGCTTTTCGTAAATCGCTTGCCCTACTATTGGCGCATGAAAGAAGGAAAGCTTTATCTATTTTGATAGGCTTAGCATTATTTGATTCTTTGTTTAATAACTGGTCAAGGCTATTGCATTCAGTAATGGAGGTTTGAATCGAAGAAAGATCTATAGTAATAGCCTTCTCGAAAAAAGCGTTTTTATCCATTTTAAGATTATTTGAATTAAAATTTTCTATGCATTTAGAGATTGAGCTTTTATTAACACTATTATTTAAATTTTCAATTATCCATTTTATAGTTATTTTGTCAATTGGAAAAAGAGCAGATTGCGCACCCCATTCTGTAGTCATATTAGCTATAGTTAATCGATCATCAATTGAAATATGTTGAATCCCATTTCCAGAAAATTCTAAACATTTATTTAAAACTACGCTCCTATCAATGTTTGATATCAAAGTAAGAATTATATCTTTTCCTGTAATTTGATGATTTGGTTTATTTATTAAAATAATGTTTAAGATAGGAGGAATTTTGAACCAAAATTTTCCTGTAGCCCAAATACCAGCAGCGTCTGATCTTACGATAGGTATTCCAAGGCATCCTAGGCCTCCATACATGTTTGCATGACTATCGGAAGCAACCGAAAGCTTTCCAGGAAAAGCAAACCCTTCCTCAATCATTATTTGATGGCCAATACCTCTTCCGGGGGGAAAATACTTTAAATTATGTTTTTTTGAAAAGTGTTCAATGAATTTGTATTTACTAAGATTTAAATCACTTTGATCTTGAATGTTATGATCAAGGGCTAAAACAGGTTGGTTATTATTAAAGATTTTATCACAATTCAGTTCGTTAAATTTTGGAATAACTGCCGATGTATTATCATGGGTCAGAATATGTTCTGGGTATAGCCAGAGACTGTCACCGCTTTTTACTTTTTCAGTATTATTTATATTTACGGCATGTTTTTGAAGAATTTTTTCAGTGAAGGTTTGTCCCATTTTATTTTTGATAAAAGCAGAGAGTTTTAATTAGAATATCCTTTTAGAATAGGTCTTGTATGAGTACGCTTTATCCCGTCGTTGACTCGAAATTCTTCAATTAATGAATTTAATTCGGAAATTGAATTGGCCTTTATGTGTGCGACAATATCATAGTCTCCAGCTACCTCATAAACATCTTTTAACTGCGGAAGGCTCATCAACCACCTTGTAATCCTAGTAGTATAAATTGCGTTTTCTAATTCCATATTCACAATTGCTTCTACTTCAGATGGAATATAGATCTTCAAGTTTGATTGTAAAACTTCATCTGCTATTTCAAGAAGTTCAAGGTCATTAAATTTTCTCTTTTCGGGATGAGATTTAATTTCAAACAAGATTTTATCCAAATCATTTTTTGTAAAAACAATTTTCAGTTCTTCCAGTTTATTTTTGAGTGCATCTTTACCGCAATACTTATCAATAGATAAATTCCTAATTCTACCTATTGTTTCCGGTGAAAAAGCTTCATATGTTTTTGGGTTTTTCAATACTGCTCGGGAATGTAAACCTGCTTTGTGCGTAAAAGCATTTCTACCTACTATAGGTTTATTTTCACTGCTAAAGATTCCAGACATTTTTTCAATTTTATTTGATAAATCATAAAGAGCTTCCAAATTCCAATTATTAGAAACGTTATAAATTTTTTTCAAGGCAACTGCGATTTCAGCTATTGAGGGTATGCCACTTCTTTCACCCAGACCATTAACAGTAACATCTACAGTTCTAGCCCCAGCAAGTAAGGCTGATAGAGCATTAGATGTAGCAAGACCAAAATCATTATGGCAATGAATATGGATAGGGATATCGATTTCTTTAATTAATTTTTTAACCAAAATCTTGGTTGTTTCAGGAGTAAGAATACCAACTGTGTCCGCGATACTAAATCTATCAGCTCCAGCATTCTGAGCGCATTGAGCAACTTTTATTAAAAATTTCTCATCAGTTCTAGAAGCATCTTCAGCTGTAAATCGAAGTTTAATATTTTTGCTTTTAGCATAGCTGATCGAATCTTCGATCTTGATCAATGCCTCCTTTTTTGACAAATTTCCAAATTTATATTTTAAGCTTAAATCTGATGTACCAAAAAAAATACCTAACCACTCAACATTAAAAGAAACAGCATCATTTATATCAGATTTTGTTGCTCTTCCATGTATCAGTTTAGCCGCTTTAGTTTTAATGCTTGATATTTGATGAACTGCATCTCGAACATCAGGAGATACTACAGGATGACCTAATTCAATAAAATCAACACCGAAAAGATCAATAGATTTTATGATATCGATCTTTTGATTGACGTTGAATGAAACGTTTGGCGACTGCTCTCCTTCTCTAATGGTAGTATCTAATAACTCTACTCTCATGTTAATTTCTCAATCCTTCTGAGTGATGATTTCAGAATAGAGATTGATTTATTATACTCCTCGATAAATAAATGCTCTTCAGCAGTATGATCTAAAGAAGAATCGCCAGGCCCATAAGCAACTATAGGACAATTCCATTGAGCTAAAATATTCATGTCTGCAGATCCGGTTTTCTTCTTGAATTTAGGCTTTCCATCATTGGCTCTAATTCCTCCAAGAAGAGAGGAAACAAGACCGTTTCTTTTATTTGTAAGTACTGCTGATATTGGCTTATCATGCGTTAGAGAACCGTCATTAAGATTAGCATTGCAAAAATCTAAAAATTTTTCAAAATCAAAATTAATTGGTGTTCTAAGGTCCATCTTCATATTGATACCAACATTCCCATCTTTTTGGTAAGTTTTCAAATTCACTAATCGCAAAGAAGCTTTATCAAAACTTGGATAGTCTTCTGCGAATTCATGTAAAACTTGATTATAAAATTTTACTCCTATTTCTGCTGGGGTAGGCTCTGGAGCCCCATGGTGATATCTAGAGTTTTCATAGTTATATTCTAGCCACATCACGCCTCTATAACCGATGGTAATACCATCCCATCCGCTAGGTTCGCCAATAATTACGAAATCAGGAGCAGAAATATTTTTAAAAATATGATAAGCGCCCGCAGAGTCTGACTCTTCTCTTACGCAGCCTATCACAGTTATTGATAAGTTTTGTGAATCTTTAAATTCGGCAGCTGCTTCAGCGAATGCGCACAGACACCCTTTCGCATCAACCGATCCTCTGCCGTATAATTTGCCATCTTTAAATACAACTGGAAGATTTCCAGGCACTGTGTCAATATGTCCAATTAAATAAATATTTCGCTTACCAGAGCCAATTTTACCTATTGCATTACCAGCCTCATCTATAGATGAAATAAAGCCTAATTGCTTGAGTTCGTCTGTAAAAAGATTTACTGCCTTTTCTTCGTTGTTAGACGGGCTGTAAGTAGCGACAATTTTTCTTAAAAGTTTCATTTTAGTATCTTAATAATTTTATTTATTCCATCCATTAAGTCCTCTTCGGTTGTAATGAGAGGCGGAAGAAGTCTGATGATTTTTTTACCAGCGCTTAATGCTAAAATATTTTCTTTGAAAATAGCTTTAAGGTAAGGTATAGCAGGTTCAAATAATTCTATACCTATCATGTAGCCTCTTCCTCTAATTTCCTTTATTTTAGAAATATTTTTAGTTGAAGACTTTAAGTGGTCAATAACTTTCTTCCCAACTGTGCTTACATGATCTAAAATATTATTTTCAACCATAAAATCAATCACGGCATTAGCTGCTTGACATCCAATTAAATTTCCGCCAAAAGTACTGCCATGTTTTCCTCTCTGAAATAAAATGTTATTTTTAGCGATCATTGCTCCAATTGGAAGGCCTCCTCCAAGCATTTTAGATGAACAAATGATGTCGGGTATAATTTGTTCTCGATCGCAACCAAACCAATAACCAGTTCTACCAATACCAGTTTGAATTTCATCCATGATCATGAGTACATTATTATCGTTGCACAATTGACGTACTTCTCTCAAATATCCATCCGGAGGAATAATGACTCCACCCTCTCCTTGAATAGGCTCAATAATAACAGCTGCAAATTCATCATTAATAATATTTTCTAGCTTATCTATTTTGCCATAAGGAACGTGAACTATATCAGGAATAAGAGGTTCATACATTGTCTTATTTTCTTTTTTCCAAGAAACCGAAAGGGACCCCATAGATCTACCATGGTATCCACGAATCATTCCAATTATTTTACTTTTACCAGTATAAGATCTGGCTAATTTAATTGCTGCTTCAACGGCCTCTGTTCCAGAGTTAGTTAAAAAAATCTTATCTAAATTACCTGGAGTTATTTTTGATAATTTTTTTAGTAAATTTGCCCTTATTGGGCTCGCATAATAACCATTTACAGCATGAGTAAGCTTTTGCGATTGATTACTAATTGCTTCAGCTATCTGAGTATTTCCATGGCCAATTCCAACAACGCCTAATCCTGATCCCAAATCCAAATATTTTTTCCCATTTGTATCCCAAACAAAAGCACCATTTCCTTTTTCAAGGGCCAAGGGCCAATTTCCATAAACACCTGTTCCATGTTTTTCTTCAAGATCTATCCAATTTTTCATTCAATAACAGTCCCGCTGCCATTTAAAGCGTTTGTTATGGGATTTTCATTTACAGCAGTTGACATAATTACTTTCTTTACTCCCGATTTAATTGCCTCTTTTGCGCCAATTAATTTTTTTTTCATTCTACCCAAGGCAAACTTTTCAATATGATAATCTATTTCATCAAATCGTATTTTTTTAATCAAACTTGACGAGTCGTTTGGATCGCGAAGCAATCCTGGCACATTAGATAAAATTAATAATGTTTCACATCGAAGCTTAGATGCAACTTTGCTTGCAAGCTTATCTCCATCAACATTAATTGCTTCATGTTCAGACGAAATTGCTGGCGGACAAAGGACAGGGGTAAAATCATTTTCTATCAATAACTTTAAGATTCGGTCATTGACACTTGTGATTTTTCCAGATAAATCCCCTCTTATAACTCTTTTTTTTCCATTTTGCATAACTCGGTAGGGCTTGTTTTTTTTACCCTCAATTAGTCTTCCATCGAGACCAGATAGACCAACAGCATTGACAGAAAGTTTCTGCAGTTTTTCAACAATCATTTTATTCATCTTGCCAGCATAAACCATATTAAACATATCCATAGTTTTTCGATCGGTATACCTTGTTGTCATGCCTTTATCGGATTCAATAATATTTGGGGGGTGCTTCAATTCTGTTGATATATCATTCAATTGGCTAGATCCGCCATGGACTAAAATCGTTCTTTTAAACTTGGAAAAATCAAAAAGGAATAAATCATAATTGATACCTTTGCTTCCTCCTACTTTTACCAACATTTTTTCCTTGATCATGGGTGAAAACCTAATTGTTTTAATCCGGTTGTTTCATCAAATCCAAGTGCAATATTCATACATTGAATAGCTTGCCCAGATGCTCCTTTTATCAAGTTATCGATAGCGGATATTAGAATCAGTCTTCCCGTAATAGTATCTTTTTCAAAGCCGATGTCGCAGAGGTTTGTGCCCATTACAATTTTAGGCTCAGGAAAACGATATCCTCCAGATTTTTCTCTAACAAACCTTATGAAGGGCTCATCTTTATATCTTTCAATCATTGATCTCCATATATCCTTTTCTTCATAATCCTCTTCAAAAAAAACATGAATAGTGCTTTGAATTCCTCTTACCATCTCTATCGCATGTGGAGAAAAATTGATAACACCATCTTTTGAAAAATTAAGCTCCTGGTTCATCTCGGCTATGTGTCGATGTTTTGCAGGTTTAAAACTTCTTACCACTCCATGACGTTCTGGGTGATGAGAGCCTTCAGATGGGCTTGCTCCTGATGCGGATGAACCCACTTTAGCATCAATGACAACTGTCTTTATATTAAAATTCTCAGCTATCGGGAGTAAAGGTAGAATCGCTCCTGTTGCAGTACAGCCTGGAACAGCAATTTTATTTGATTTTTTAATTTTTTCTCTATAAAGCTCAGGCATACCATATACAAATTCTTGCATTAGCTTAGGATTAGGATGGTCATAGTTATAGAATGTTTTATAATCATCTAATGATTTCAATCTAAAATCTGCGCTTAGATCAATTACATAATTCGATATTGATAGATAGCTTTCAATTCCTGATGCAGTTGCTCCATGAGGAAGGCATAAATAAAGAACATCTACAGCAGTAATATCATTTGGAGAAATAAATTTTAAATCGGTGAAGCCCCTTAGATTAGGGTGTTTTTTAAAGACTGATTTTCCAACTAATTTTCTTGAAGTAACAAATAAGATCTTTACTTTTTCATGTTGCAAGAGTAACCTTAAGAGCTCGCCCCCTGTATAGCCAGCACCTCCGATAATTCCTATTTTCAATTCTTTCATATCATGTTTCCTTCAAAGCGTACTCTAGCATTAATTGGGGAATATTTACCCCAGTTATATCTATACTGTTCCTGAATTCCATTTTGTGGTTGACCTCAACAACTTTCATACCAGAGCTGGTCTCAATCAAGTCTACCGCAAGCAATCCTTGGCCGATCGCTTTAGATATTTGAGAGCATAGATCATGTATTTCATTATTAATTGGACAATTTGTCGCTTTTCCACCTCTGGAAGTGTTTGTAATCCAATGCTCAGAATTTCTGTAAATTGCACAAATAGTATTTCCATCTATAGCAAAAGCTCTTATGTCCCTTCCAGGCTTTTTAACGTATTCTTGAATGTAGAAAATTGAATGGTTGTTACTCGGAATGAAAGATTTATGTTCTAAAATAGCTTCAGCTGATTCAAAATCATTTATTTTTGCAATTAGCCTGCCCCAAGAGCCTACAGGAGGCTTTATAACGCAAGGAAATCCCAAGGATAATATTGTATCCTTAGCTGCCTCAGAAGAAAAAGCAACAAAGGTCTTTAGGTTGGGTATCTTATGTTTCTCTAGAAGAAGTGATGTATATATTTTATCGCCACATATATTTGCTATTTTGAATGAATTGATTGTTTTTTTACCAATCGATTCAAAGTAATTAAGAGCGTAAAGAGATTGTGAATGAGAAACTTCTCTATCTAAAATAACATCAATATTTGAGAAATGATCTTTACCGGTTATTATTTTTCTAGTATCAATGTGTTCAATGTTAAAGTTATTTTTCAAGCTATCAGAAAGAAGCATTTTTTCTTCTTTTCTCATTTTTGAAAAAAGAATACCAATGGTTTTTACTCTTTTATCCATTGGATTATTATTCGCCCCAATCTTCTTGCTCTTCTGGAGCCTCTTCAAGCGTAAGCGGATCAAGTTTTATTATTTCTAGTTCAGCGCCACAAGTTTCACAATCAATAATTTCATTTTCTTGATATTTTCCTTCTAATACGATCTCAGATCCACAAACTGGACATTCAGTCATTATTTCCCCCTTTTTTTGATAAAAAAAAACCCCTGAAATACAGGGGTTTTTAAAATTTTTATTTAATCGAACTTACCCCTAGGTTATCGACACCCATTTATTTGATTTACGGTTTTGGCGTATGTCTAATACGCTATGTGATTTAGTAAGTTCAACATATTTCATTTCTTAACTTAAAAATTATTTGATAAAGAAGCAAATAACTTAAATATTTAAATAATTGTGTTAAAAAGACACATTAACTATTAAAACGATATATTAATTTATTTAT
>MDTB01238044.1_pt1 | contig 12607 bp, 13 predicted proteins | sample 811161 | NCBI WGS metagenome assembly MDTB01 (sample SAMN05326650, study PRJNA326480) | marine metagenome | isolation source: seawater | place: Mediterranean Sea | collected 2009 | reverse complement strand
TCCAAACAGCGGACATATCACCTGCGGCACCAATCACAACAAAAATCAAAAATAAAATCTTGTATGAGAGATCAGCAAACTTACTTTTCCCAAACAAAAATATCCATGATTGCAATCCATAATATGACCAAGAAATCATGGTAGAAACGGCAAATAATACAACTGCTAAGGTTAAAAATGGACCAGCAAAAGAAATGTATTTTGAAAAAGCTGCAGTAGTTATCCCTGCACCTTCAACAATAGCTCCATCAATAATTACTTTTCCACCAATACCACCGTATTCAAATACATTACTATCTCCATTAAATATAATAATAACTAATGCTGTCATGGTACAAATCACAACTGTATCAATGAAAGGTTCTAACAATGCCACTAAACCCTCTGAAGCGGCATAATTTGTCTTAACGGCTGAGTGAGCAATAGATGCTGATCCTGCTCCCGCTTCATTGGAAAATGCGGCTCGCCTAAAGCCTGTAATCAAAACCCCTAAAAAACCTCCAAGTCCAGCTTGTGGATTAAAAGCTTGTTTAAAAATCATTCCAAAAGCATCATCAACATAGTTAAAATTTGTAATAATGATGTAAAGACAAGCCAACAAATAAGTTAAAGCCATAAAAGGGACTATTTTTTCTGTAACTAAGGCAATTCTTTTAATACCTCCAATTATGATAATACCAACAAAAATCATCATAATTATTCCAATAATAGTTCTTGCACTTCCGCCCGTAAGCCCAAAAGAATTGACTAACTGCATTGCTGCTTGGTTAGACTGGGCAGCATTTCCTCCGCCAAAAGAAGCTCCAATACAAAGTACAGCAAAAATTATTGCAAGAATTTTTCCAAATTTTGCAAAACCACGCTCCTCAAGTCCTTTAGATAGGTAATACATTGGCCCGCCATAAACAGTCCCTGTCTGATCAATATCTCTGTATTTGACTCCTAGAGTACACTCTACAAACTTTGTTGACATACCAAGTAATCCACATAAAATCATCCAAAAAGTAGCTCCAGGCCCTCCGACGGCAATAGCTAATGCAACACCAGCTATATTTCCATTGCCAACTGTTCCAGAAACGGCAGTTGCAAGTGCTTGAAAATGAGTTACTTCTCCCTTTTCTTCTTCATTTTGAAAGGAGTTTTTTTTATTTGAGTCGTTTACAAAGTCCTTTGCATTTACTTGATCTAATGCATCGTATCTTCCACATACTGTCCAAATAGCTAAAGGGATTCTTCGAATATTTATAAAGTTAAAGTAGAAGGTAAAAAATAATGCACCACCCACCAACAAGAAAATAATTGTAGGAATTGAAGTTCCAGGAAAACTATGTAAAATAATTCCTCCCCACCAATTTGCTAGAGGAGTAAAAGCTTCATTTATTTTATCATCCAAGCCCCTCTGTTGTGCAAGGCTGACTTTGGGAAGATTTAAAAAAGTAAAAAAACTAATTAGTTTAAATAAATTAAATTTTCTAATCATTAACTAAAGGATTGTTTTCATTATGTTTAAAGCAAAGTAAAATAAAACTAATTCAAATCAAAGATTGAATTTATTTTTTGATATCCTCTAATAAAAATTAATTATTAAACTATTTAACCTTTTAGGGAAAAGATCACGAATAAATATTTTTTAAAACAGTTTATAAGTCGAATACAGAAGTTCTTTTAGTGTAAATCATATCTTTTAGCTTAAGCCAGAATGCAAAGGTTAAATATATTATAAAGCCGCCAATTAGAGTGGTAAAAGAGGCATATATAAAAAAAAGACGAACACTCTTAACCTTCATCCCTAAAGTATCTGCCAACCTTGTACAAACAGTAAAACCATATTTCTCAAAAAAATGCCGTAATGAAATAAAACGATTCAAAAATTTATGAAATTATTATACTGCATAATAAAAATTATTCCTTTTCTCCCTCCCAATCCAAAAAACCGCCTAAAAGATTTTTTACAACTTTAATACCATAATGTTTCATTATCTGACAAGCCTTGAAGCTTCTGGCTCCAGAGCGGCAATAAACATAGTAATTTTTGGAATTATCTAATACTGATATTTTTTCTAGAAAATCTTGTGGTTTATTAATGTCTATTAAATTTGCATTAGGGATGTGACCGGCATTAAATTCCTCAAGAGTGCGTACATCCAATAAAAAACTACTTTTATCAGACTCTAGTTCCGACCGCCATTCATTTTGTGATAAGTCCATAATCAATCAAAAATAAGTTTTTAATATTCTAAAAAAAATATGTTAAATTTTTTTTTATAATTTTTTTTTATTATTTTTATTATATATGTTTATACAATATTTGTATACACAATGGATGGATATTTAGAAATTGCTAAAAATACAGTTGTTGGAATGCTCAAAGCAGGAAACAAAGCTGAACAATATTTAAATAGAACTTTGAAACCTTTGGATATATCACTTCAGCAATTCAATGTACTAAGAATTCTTCGAGGTCGCAAAGGAAAAGCAGCTAATTTAAATACGGTTCAACAAAGAATGATTCATAAAATGAGTAATACAAGTCGCTTAATTGATAAATTAATCGAAAAAAAATTGGTCGAGAGAGATATTTGTCCAGACAACAGAAGAAAAATTGAGCTATTTATTACCGAAAGGGGGTTAAATTTATTGAATGATCTAGATAATAAAATTCAAATGACAGAAGCAGAAATTTTAAAACCACTCTCTATCGATGATCAGAAAATTTTAAGAAATCTAATAAATAAAATAACACTTAACAATTAAATAAAAAACTTCACTAAACATGAAAAATTATTTTAAAATTTCAATAATCACTAAGATATTAATATGTTCAACCCTATTAATAAATGCTCAAGACAAATCATTAAATATAGAAAGTAGTTCTATAAGATGGTATGGAGAGGAAATTACAGGGAAAGAGCATTATGGAGATCTTAAATTTTCTAGCGGTAATATTCAAATTAAAAATAAAGTTATTTCTAGCGGTAATTTCATAGTAAACATGAATTCACTAACGGTAGAGGATTTGTCAGGTGGTGGTAAAAAACGTCTTGAAGGTCATTTAAGATCCTCTGCCTTCTTCGGTGTTTCAGATCATCCACAGGCATCATTAAATATATCTTCAATGATTGAAATTGATGGTGATTCTCAAATATTAGATGGAGAACTTACAATAAAGGGTATTACACATCCAATTAATTTTTCAATCAAATTAAACTCTGAAAATAATGCATCAGCCCTGTTGGTTTTTGACAGATCAAAATACGATGTTCGTTTCCGATCTGGATCTTTCTTTGATGAATTAGGAGATAAATTGATCCTGGATGACATTAAACTTGAGGTGGCGCTTGAATTTAATTAGTTTTTAAAAAATTATTTCTAAGTTGACATATAGTAATTTTAAATTATATTTGCATAATGAAATATAAAATTAAAAATATTAGTTGGTGGAACGACTTGACTTAGTTCAATTCGTAATACTGCTGTTTCATATTTAAAAGGCTTGTCATTACGACAAGCCTTTTTTAATTTAGTACCATGGAAAATAAAAAGAAATACAAACTTAAATCCATTCATAGAAAAATACTTGCGGATACACATACTCCAGTGAGCGTGTATCTCAAAATAAGGGATCAATTTCCTCACAGCTTACTTTTGGAAAGTAGCGACTATGATGCTAGAGCTAATAATTTTTCTTATATATGTTTTAATCCAATCGCATCTATTAGCATATCTGATGGAAATATTGATTATAATTATCCTGATGGTTTAAAATACAGCAGAGGTATAGATCCAGAAGATAATGTTCCTAATCTTGTACAATCTTTTTCAAACCAATTTAAATCTGAAAAACATCAATTTAAATTTATTACCAATGGATTATTTGGATATCTCTCTCACGAAGCCATTGGTCATTTTGAATCGATCTCTTTAAATAAAAATAAAAGTCATTTTAATACCCCAGACATTTACTATGCGGTTTATCAAAATATTATTGCTATTAGTCTTTTTAATCATGAGGCATACATATTTTCCAATAGTTTAAAAGGAGAGGACAACCTGGATGAAATTGAACAAATTATCAAAAAAGATAATATCGCAACTTATCAATTCGAGAAAAAGGGTGAAAAGTCATCGAATCTTACAGACAAAGAATTCATCGCGCTTGTACAAAAAGGAAAAGAACACTGCTTTCGAGGAGATGTTTTTCAGTTGGTTCTTTCCAGAAGGTTCTCTCAAGGCTTCAAAGGAGACGAATTCAATGTTTATCGTACCTTAAGATCTATCAATCCATCTCCTTACCTTTTTTTCTTTGACTATGGAGATTTTAAAATTTTTGGGAGTTCTCCAGAAGCCCAGCTTATTGTTGAGGATGGAAAAGCTGAGATTCATCCCATTGCAGGAACTTTTAAACGAACAGGAAATGATGCTGAGGACCAGTTATCAGCAGAACGATTAGCTGCTGACCCAAAAGAGAACAGTGAACACGTTATGCTGGTCGATTTAGCGAGGAATGATCTTAGTAGAAATGGTACTGACGTGGTAGTTGAGAAAAATAGAGAAATTCAGTTTTTCTCCCATGTGATTCATCTGGTTTCAAAGGTAACTGGATTCTTAAAGTCTAGAGCAGCATCCTATCAAATGGTCGCAGACACCTTTCCTGCGGGAACATTGAGTGGAGCCCCGAAACACAAAGCACTTCAATTGATTGACAGATATGAAAATGTAGCCCGAAATTTTTACGGAGGAGCATTAGGATATATGGATTTTGAAGGGAATTTTAACCACTGCATCATTATACGGTCTTTTATGAGTAGAAATCAAATGCTTCATTACCAAGCTGGTGCAGGAATTGTTTCAAAATCTGTTCCTGAGAATGAATTACAAGAAGTATATAATAAATTGGGTGCTTTAGACAAAGCACTAAACCTTGCGGAAAAACTTTAGCATGAAAAAAATATTTGTCATAGACAATTACGATTCGTTTACCTATAATCTAGTGCATTACTTAGAAGAACTTGGCACCAAAGTTAGTGTGAAGCGAAATGATCAATTTGAACTTTCAGAAATAGAAGACTATGAATATTTATTACTTTCTCCGGGGCCAGGAATTCCAGATGAGGCAGGATTGTTAAAAGCAGCAATTGAAAGATATGCCGCTTCTAAAAAAATATTGGGCGTTTGCTTGGGTCAACAAGCTATCGGTGAGGTTTTTGGCGCAAAGCTAGATAATCTAAATACTGTTTTCCATGGGGTAGCCACTCCAATAAATGTTACAGAAAAGGATCTTTTATTTGAGGGTTTACCTGATAGCTTTGAAGTAGGGCGCTATCATTCATGGGTTGTTAAAACCCCCTTACCAGAAAATTTAGTAGCTACTTCTTTTGACAATAATAAACAATTAATGTCATTAAGGCATAGGAATTACTCTGTAAGAGCCGTTCAATTTCACCCAGAATCAATTTTGACCATGTATGGTAAAAAAATGTTAGAAAACTGGATCAAGAGCTAAATTATGAAAGCAATTCTAAACAGACTAGCACAGCACGAAACTCTTCAGGTTTCAGAGGCTGAAAAAATACTAACCGGAATCGCTGAAGGGCAATACAACCCTAGTCAAATTGCAGCTTTTTTAACTGTTTTTATGATGCGTAGTATAACACTAAAAGAACTAGAAGGGTTTCGAAAAGCATTGCAAAAGCTATGTTTGTCTATAGATTTGAGAGATTTTTCTCCTATTGATTTATGCGGAACTGGAGGAGATGGTAAAGATACTTTTAACATTTCAACCCTTGCGTCCTTTGTTACTGCTGGGTCAGGAATAAAAGTCGCCAAACATGGAAATTATGGGGTCTCCTCAGGTTGTGGTTCAAGTAATGTTTTAGAGTACTTGGGAATAAAATTTTCAAATGATGGTGATTTTTTAAAGCGTTGTATTGACGAAGCAGGAATCTGTAACCTTCATGCACCACTTTTTCACCCAGCTATGAAAAATATTGCACCCATTAGAAGAGAACTTGGAGTAAAAACATTTTTCAATATGTTAGGCCCACTAGTCAATCCAGCCTCACCAAAATATCAACTAACTGGAGTTTTTAACCTTGAGTTGGCAAGGATTTACGGTTATCTTTTTCAGAATTCAAAACAGCATTTCACAATTCTGTTCTCCCTGGACGGATACGATGAAATTTCCCTAACCGGACCAACAAAAGCAATTAGAAATAAAGGAGAGTTTATTATCGATGCATCGGATTTTGGAATTCATTCTTTAAAAGCAGAAGAAATTGGTGGCGGGTCTAATATTGTATCATCAGCAACAATATTTACCAAGGTTTTAAAAGGAAAAGGAAGTGAAGCTCAAAATAATGTTGTCTGCGCCAATGCTGCAATGGCAATAGTCACCGTTACTGATTGTAGTCTAAAAGAGGGGTTTGAAAAAGCAAAGGAGTCATTATTGTCAGGTAAAGCAAATAAAGCTTTTAAAAAACTACAAAACCTGAGCGCCAGATGAGTATTTTAAATAAAATAATTTCAGATAAGAAAAAAGAAGTCGAGCTAAGAAAGAAACTTTTCCCAACCACTTTTTGGGAAAAATCTCCTTTATTTAGTCGAAAAACGTATTCATTAGCAAATAAGCTTAGAAATAGCCGTTCTGGGATTATAGCGGAACACAAACGTCGATCTCCTTCTCGTTCTAAGATAAACATTAGCTTATCTGTATCTGAAGTAACAAAAGGCTATGAAGCTGCAGGAGTATGCGGTATGTCTATCCTAACTGATTTGAAATATTTCGGTGGAAGTCTAGAAGATCTCAATACCGCAAGGGCTGTATGTAATTTTCCTTTGTTAAGAAAAGAATTTATCATTGATCCTTATCAAGTGATAGAGGCCAAGGCAAATGGAGCAGATGTTATCCTATTAATTGCAGCCATATTGAATCGAGATAAAATCAAATTACTTTCTGAAATAGCGAAAAGCCTAAACTTGGAAGTGCTTCTTGAAGTTCATAATGAGAATGAACTAGAAAAATCTATTATGCCTAGTTTAGACATGTTGGGTGTTAACAATCGGGATTTAAAAACATTCGAAGTAAATCTAGATAAGAGCAGGGAGTTAGCTCATAAAATACCAGATGATTTTGTAAAGGTATCCGAGAGTGGAATAAGTAAGATAGAGTCAATTCAGGATTTAAAAACTTTTGGTTTTCAAGGATTTTTAATTGGCGAGAGTTTCATGAAGTCTGCTTATCCTGGTGATTCGGCTTTAAATTTTATTAAAAAACTAGACTCATGAAACTGAAAGTTTGTGGAATGCGATCCTCAAAAAATATAATTAGTCTGGCGAAAATTATGCCAGATTATATGGGCTTTATTTTTTGGGAAAATTCAAAACGTTTTGTGAGTAACTCGACACCAGATTTAGGGGAAGCGGTAAAAAAAGTCGGGGTATTTGTGAATGCTAGTTTGGACCACATCAAAGATTGCATCAAAGCTCATAAACTAAAAGCCATTCAACTTCACGGAAATGAAAGCCCTGAACAGTGTAGTGAGTTAGGAGACGTTGATGTCGAGGTCATCAAAGCTTTTGCTGTCCAAAAAGAGTTTGACTTCAGTGAGATAGATGCTTATGAATCAGTTTGCGATTATTTCCTTTTTGATACTAAAGGAGAACTACCAGGTGGAAATGGACATCATTTTGACTGGACTTTATTAAAAGATTATCCCTCTAAAAAACCATTTTTCTTAAGTGGGGGAATTGGACCGAATGACTATGTTGCAATTGCATCAATAATTAAATTAAATTTGCCACTTTATGCTATTGATGTAAACAGTAAATTTGAAATTGAACCAGGTTTTAAAAACATCAAAAGCATTAAAGAATTTAAATCAAAATTACGCAATGAAATACCAGGTTGACGAAAAAGGTTTTTACGGAGATTTCGGTGGAGCATATATTCCAGAAATGCTTTATCCTAATGTCGAAGAATTAAGAAAAAGTTATATCGAAATTAGTGAAGATGAAGAGTTCCAAGAAGAGTTTAAATCTTTACTTAAGGAATATGTTGGAAGACCAACACCTTTATATTTTGCTGAGCGTATATCTGACAAATACAACACAAAAATTTATCTTAAAAGAGAGGATCTTTGTCATACTGGTGCACACAAGGTCAACAATACCATTGGACAAATTCTCTTGGCCAAGCGCTTGGGTAAAAACAGAATTATAGCCGAAACAGGTGCCGGACAGCATGGAGTAGCTACAGCTACTGTTTGTGCTTTAATGGGGATTGAATGCATTGTTTATATGGGTGAATTGGACATAAGAAGACAGGCACCAAATGTTGCGCGGATGAAAATGCTCGGAGCTGAGGTTCGACCAGCGCAATCAGGAAGTAAAACATTGAAGGATGCAACCAACGAAGCAATTAGAGATTGGATAAATAACCCTGTGGATACTCATTATATAATTGGTTCAGTAGTGGGGCCACACCCCTATCCCGATATGGTTGCACGCTTTCAATCTGTGATTAGCTCCGAAACAAAGTTACAATTGATGGAAAAAAGAAGGTCGCGATTACCCAGATCATTTAATTGCATGTGTAGGTGGGGGAAGTAATGCAGCTGGATTATATTTTCATTACTTAAACGATTTAAGGGTAAATATTATTGCAGTAGAAGCTGCCGGAAAAGGAATTGATTCTGGTAAAAGTGCTGCCACATCGGCTTTAGGAAAAGAAGGTATAATTCACGGGAGTAAAACCTTATTGATGCAAACACCTGACGGTCAAATCACTGAACCTTATTCTATTTCAGCAGGATTAGATTATCCTGGTGTTGGACCAATGCATGCTCATTTATACAGAAGTCAACGTGCCGAGTTTATTTCCATTCCAGATCAAGAAGCGATGGATTGGGGGTTAATACTTTCACAGATGGAGGGGATTATCCCTGCAATTGAAACTGCCCATGCATTTGCAGTGCTGGATATAAGAAAATTCAGTCCCAATGAAGTCATTGTATTTAACTGTTCGGGTCGAGGAGATAAAGACTTAGATACCTACATAGAATATTTCAAACTCTAATGAATAGGATCGATCTAGCATTTCAAGGAGACCAAAAACTATTGTCTATTTATTTTTCTGCTGGACATCCTAATCTTGACGACACAATTACTATAATCAAGGCGTTGCAATCCAGTGGGGTGGATATGATCGAGATAGGCTTGCCTTTTAGTGACCCTTTGGCAGATGGCCCAACTATTCAGAAAAGTTCAACCAAAGCTCTTAAAAATGGTATGAGAACTGAAAAGCTTTTCCATCAATTGGAAAATATTAGAAATGAAATAGATATTCCGTTAGTATTAATGGGATATTTTAACCCCATGATGCAATTTGGTATCGAACGTTTTTGCCAAAAATGTAAATCCATTGGAATAGACGGATTAATTATACCCGATCTTCCTGTTGAAATCTATCATGAAAAATATAAAAGTTTATTTGATCAATACGCTTTGTATAACATGTTTTTAATTACTCCTCAAACACCTGAAGATAGGATTCGTTATATAGATGAGGTATCAAATGGATTCATTTACATGGTAAGTAGTGCAAGCGTAACAGGTGCAAAAAGTATTTTTGGTGAAGCCCAAGCCAAATACTTTAATCGAATAGGAAACATGAAACTAAAAACACCTCAAGTGGTAGGGTTTGGTATTAGTAATTCAGCAACTTATCAAGCTGCTACAAAATACAGTCGAGGCGCAATTATTGGCTCAGCATTCATTAATTTTTTAGAAAAAGAAGGCGTCCATAAAATTGCTGACTTTATAAGTAGTATTCGTTAGTATACATTCAGTTTTTTTGAAAAAAAAATTATAATTATTAAATATAGTTTTTGAAATATAAATCTATTAGAAATAGATTACTGGGCGCAGAGATGTAATAACTGGATTTCTCTTTCATTAAGTTTTCTCCAACGCCCCCTTGGGAGGTCCTTTTTGGTCAAACTAGCATACATTACTCGATCCATAAAAAACACTTTATGATTTATTTTATCAAACATTTTGACTAAGACAGCTGGGGAAAGATTTTCTACTTCGACCCCAATCTCTTTTTTTGTGCCACCAATCACATAGTCTACTTTTTTAATACTGTAAGCCCTATTTTGAAGTAAAACCCCTTTTCTTAACTTTACAAAATCGGTAACGGAAATCTTTTTTTCAAGCGTTACCTTATAAATCATTTTTACTTTGCTTTGTGCTTGAGAGAGTCTTTTTCTTAATACATCATCATTAGTCAAAAACAATAAACCTGTGATAGTTCGTCCCATATCTCCAATTGGGGCAACTTTTTCAGTATGAGCTGTGCGGATTAAATCCTGAACAGATTTCTTAATTTTTCCACCTTGCTTTGTAGCAACAAAACCTTTTGGTTTATTTAATAAAATATAAACGGGTGGGCTATTCTTAACAATTTGTCCGTCGTAACGCACCTCATCGCTTCTTTGGACCTGAAAACCCATCTCTGTCACTGACCTTCCATTTACAGTTACTAGTCCCATAACAATAAATCGGTCTGCTTCCCTTCTTGAACAAATTCCCGCATTAGAGAGAAACTTATTTAATCGGATACCTTTTTTATCTGATAAATTAATAATTCTAGAGCTGTATTTCTTAGGATTTTGTCGCACAATAATAGGGTATTATTTATAAATGAAGTAAATCCCTAAAACTCCAAAAAGAATATGGACTTTTAAAAGATTGTGTAACCAAAGGTACCGTTTTTGAGTTGAACCTTGCCACAACATTATCAATAGGGTTAGTAAAAATGGAATAGTAAAATAAAAATAATAAGTCATTAACCCAATGGAACTATTGATCAACCAATAAATTGGTAAAAAGGTTAACATAACTAAAAAGCTAATTAATAGCTTACTCAATTTGTAACCAAAGACGACCGGAAATGTTTGATATTGCTTTACCCAATCACCTTTATAATTTTCTAAATCTTTAATCATATCTCGTGTAAGAATAACCAAGAAAAGGAAAGTGGTATGATAAACTACTATTGTCTCAAAATTTTTAAAATAAAGCGTTATAGCAAAAAAAGGAACAATAACCAGCAATGTTGCAAAAAGGTTACTAATCCAAAACAGTCTTTTAAGGCTACTACTATATATCCAAATACTAAATATGTAAATAGTGAAAAATAATATCGCATTAAAAGAGACAAATCCAGCAGCAATTAAAGTAGCTCCATTAAGTAAAAAATAGAGCACCAACTGACTCTGTTGTGAAATCAAATTTTCTAATAAATATTTTTTTGGTCTATTAATTTTATCTTTTTCTGCATCGTAAAAGTTATTTATGATGTAACCTGCAGCAGTAGAAAGGGCAGTCGCTAAAACCAATGCAAAAAGTTTAGGGTCAAAAATTACATTTAAAAGACCTGTATTTGGAGCAAGGATGTAACTAGAAGTAAAGTATTGAGCGATCATTAAAACTACAATATTATACCCTCGGATTACAGTAAAAAGACTAAAAAATTTTATCCAAAAACGACTTGGTGGGAAAGCTTTCATGGATAGACTAAAAATGATAAACCACTTCTAAGCGATACCCCTTTAGAGCTTTTTCAGTTGCCTTGTAGTCCTTAGTAAAACCCAACATAAATCCTCCCCCACCGGAACCACATAGCTTAAGATAATAAGTATTTGTTTCGATCCCCTTTTTCCACAAATCGTGAAATTCAGAGGGAATCATTGGACTAAAGTATTTTAAAACTATTGAGGATAAGGACTTAATGTTTTTAAATAACGACTTTACATTACCTTTAAGAAAGTCTTCGACGCAGAAATCAGTAACAGTTGTAAATTCATCCCGCATCATATTGCTAAAAGACTCCTTTTTCATATTTTCCAAAAATAGGGAAATCATAGGGGCTGTTTCCCCAGATATTCCACTATCCAAAAGGAATACCGCTCCCTTGCCATACAGATTTTGAGCTGGTAAGCCAGTAGGTTCTATTAGGTCTTTTGAATGAATCAATATTGGTAAGCTCAAATAACTGTTAAGCGGATCAAGACCAGAAGACCTACCATGAAAAAAAGATTCCATCTGGGCAAAAGTTCTTTTAAGAAAAGTAAGCTTATCTGGAGTCAAATTTTCCAATACAGTAATTTTATCGATTGCATAGCGATCATAAAATGCAGCTACTAGCGCACCGCTACTTCCAACACCGTATCCTTGGGGTATACTACTATCAAAGTAAAGGTTTTGGTCAAGATCCTTTTTAATTCGATTCCAGTCAAAAACAACTGGGATTTTTGGTATTTTTTTTAGGTAATGAGCAAAGTCTAGGAGTTTTTTATGAGAAGCACTGGTAGTCTCATTATGTACTTTGATAAGTTTTAATGCTCCTCTAAAAAAATTATATGGAATAGATAAGCCTTTTGAATCCTTTATTATACCATATTCTCCAAACAGTAAAATCTTAGCAAAAAAAAGTGGGCCTTTCATTTTTAGTCAAAATATATTGGGTTAAGCACAAATATTTTTTAACATTTTATTAGTTTCAAAATTACATTTTTTTTGCCCCTTGCCCAACATGATCTTGGTG
>MDTB01198748.1_pt1 | contig 12607 bp, 13 predicted proteins | sample 811161 | NCBI WGS metagenome assembly MDTB01 (sample SAMN05326650, study PRJNA326480) | marine metagenome | isolation source: seawater | place: Mediterranean Sea | collected 2009 | reverse complement strand
TGGACTAAATGTATATGAAGCAAATGTATTAGTTTCTGAAAAAGAAATATCTGATTATTATGAAGAAGTTGCAAAATTATCAGATAAAAAACTTGCCGCTACATGGATGATGGGTGATTTATTTGCAATGTTAAATGATAAAGGAGTTAATATATCAAGTTCTCCTATCTCAGCAAAACACTTTGCAGAATTAATTCAATCAATTAAATCAGGAGAAATTTCAGGAAGAATAGCCAAAGAAGTATTTGAAATCATGGTAGAAAGTGGAAACAATCCAAAGAAGATTATCGACTCTAAAGGAATGAAACAACAAAGCGATCCAAAGGAATTAGAAAATATAATTAATGTAATTTTAACAAAAAATAAGGATAAAGTAGATCAATATAAAGCAGGTAAAGAAAAACTATTTGGTTTTTTTGTAGGTCAAGTCATGAAAGTTTCAGGCGGAAAAGCTAACCCACAATTAACAAATGAAATTCTAAAAAAAATTTTAAAAAATTAATATGCCGAAAAATTTAGATTTAACAGATAATTTGGAAAAATATGTAATTGATCATTCAGAAAACTTAACAAACGTTCAAAGAGAAATAATTGATCATAATATAAGTTTAGGAGATCTTAGTAGGTTACAAATATCAATTTCACAAGCTCAACTTCTACAAATAATAATCAAGATGTCTAAAACAAAAAAAATTTTAGAGGTTGGAAGTTTTACAGGTTTTAGTGCTTTATCAATGGCCCTTGCATTGCCTTCTGATGGTATATTAATTAGTTTAGATAAAAATTCTGAATTTAGTAATAAAGCTAAATCTTTCTATGAAAAAGCTAATGAAAAAAGAATTAAACAAATTATTAAACCAGCTATGGAAAGTTTAAAAGAGTTAGAAAAGTCTAATCAAAAATTTGATTTAATATTTATAGATGCCGATAAGGAAAATTATATTAATTATTATAATATATGTATAGATATGGTTGTTAGCGGAGGATTGATTATTATTGATAATGTTTTATGGCATGGAGAAGTTTCAGAAAAATCAAAAAATGATAAATTTACTAATATTATAAGAGATTTTAACAACCATCTTAAAAAGGATAATAGAACAATGAAGAATATTATTCCTGTGGGTGATGGATTAACTATTTGTATAAAAAAATAATGTTTACTATCTTTGGTTTTTATAAATTTAAAAAATTAAGATCTTTAAACAAAAACAAACTTTTTCTTCAAAAATTTTTTTTAAACAATAATATAAAAGGTACTCTTATTATTTCAAAAGAGGGATGCAACGGCACAATATCTGGAAAATCTAAAAAGATTTCTTTAGCAAATAAAAAAATGAAAAATTTATTTGGAATTTCAAATTTTGATAGTGAAAATTTATCAAACAGTAAGTTTCAACCATTTCATAAACCTAAGGTTAAAATCAAAAAAGAAGTCGTTCCAATGGGTTTAAGTATAATTAATAAGAATAAAAAAGAAAATCATGTTGAACCACTAAAGTGGAATAACCTTATTGAAAATAAAAACACTTTTGTTTTGGATGTAAGAAAACCTTTTGAATATGAAGTAGGGACATTTAAAAAAGCAGTTAATCCTAAAGTCAATCATTTTAGAGAATTTCCTAAATATCTTAATAAATTAGATAAGACAAAACCTATTGCTATGTTTTGCACTGGAGGAATTCGATGCGAAAAAGCCTCTGTTTATTTAAACCAAAAGGGATTTAAAAATGTTTTTCAATTAAAAGGTGGAGTTTTAAATTATTTAAAAAAGATTAAGAAGAAAAACAGTTTATGGAAAGGTGAATGTTTTGTTTTTGATAATAGGGTTTCTGTTAAGCACAATTTAGCTGTAGGAACATGTTTTATCTGTAGTGGTTGTCGAAATCCAATTTCTGCAAACGATAAAAAAAATCAAAAGTATGAAGAAGGTGTTTCTTGTCATAGATGTTATGACACACTCTCAAAAACTCAAAAAAGCAGATTTAGAATGAGGCAGAAACAGATTTTACTTGCTAAGAAAGCAGGAAGAAAGCATATATTCCAAAAGGAATTTTAATTTATATGGATTTAACTAAAGGATCTATCTGGCAGTTGCTGAAGAAAGTGACTGTTCCAGCCAGCACTGGTTCACTTTTTCAAACTTTTTATAATCTTGTCGATACGTATTTTGCAGGAAGAATTTCTCCAGAGGCGTTAGCAGCTATTGCAAAGTCATGGCCTATATACTTTATAGCTATAGCAGTAGCAGTAGGTATTGGTGCTGGTACAACAGCTCTTATAAGTAATTCAATTGGTTCTAAAGAAAATAAAAAAGCATCAATGTATGTTGCTCAATCCATTGTTTTTGCAATAGGTATCTCATTTTTTGTTACTATATTTGGTTTAAATTTTTCAGATGAGCTTTTAAGAGTTATGGGTTCTAGTGAAGAAAGTATTACTTTAACACGTGAGTATTTAGATATAATTTTTTATGGAGCCATAATTGTTTTAGTACAACTCTCCCTAAACGGAACACTTAATGCACAAGGAGACACTAAAAGTTATAGAAATGTTTTAATTTTTACTTTTTTCTTAAATATTTTTCTTAATCCACTTTTTATTTTTGGTTATGGCTTTATCCCAGCTTTTGGAATTTCTGGATTAGCAATAGCTACGATTATTTCTCAATTTGTTGGATTAATTTATTTAGCTAATAAAGTTTATAGTTGTAAATTAAAACAATATTTATATTTTGAATGCTATAAACCTAAAATAAATTATATTAATACTCTTTTTAAACAATCGGTTCCTATTATGTTTACTATGCTAATGATTATGTTTGGTGTGTTTAATATTTTCTATTTCGTAGGACAATTTGGAGAATTAGCTACCGCTGGGTATGGTACAGCAGTTAGAATAGAACAAGTTTTGTTGCTACCAGTAATAGGATTAAATACCGCTGTTTTGTCTATTGCGGGACAAAACTTTGGTGCAAAATTACATTACAGGGTTAAGGAAGTTTATGGAAAAGCTTTAATGTTTGGTTCAGGTTTTATGATTTTAGCGGGTATTTTTATCTATTTAACATCAGAATTGATAATTTCCATCTTTACTAACGACCCTCAAGTAATTCAAAACGGTGCTCTTTACCTTCAAGTTGCTGCTTTAATAGGCCCCGTCTATCCAGTGTTTTTTATAACATCTGCTTTATTTCAAGCACTTAAAAGACCAACTTACAGTCTGTATATGACAATACTTAGACTTACATTGATACCGTTTATGTCATTATGGTACGTAATAAATATTAATAATGGCGATTACCAAGATATTTTTTACACAATAATGATTACTAATTGGATTATGGGCTTAGTTGTACTTACATTTGTGCCTTTTTTTTTAAAAAAAGTATTTAATATTTCTTTTAGAAGACTATTTGTATTTTAATTTATTTTCTAACTTTCTTACAAAATAGGAAACGACCAAAATCAAGATCAGATATTCTAAGATTAAAAAAGTATATATTTCAAGAGGTCTGTAAGTAGTAGTCACGAGTTCATTAGCTTTTCTTGTTAAATCGGCTATTCCAATGATTGAAACTAAAGATGACATCTTTAGCACATAAACAAACTGATTACCCATAGCAGGCAATACGACTTTTATGGCTTGAGGAAGAATTACAAATCTCATTTTTTTCCAAAAATCCATCCCCAAAGACTCAGATACCTCATGCTGTCCTTTAGCTATGGAATTGATTCCAGCTCTAAAAATTTCTGCTTGAAATGCACTTTCACTAATTGTCAAAGCGATTATTCCTGAAACAAAAGGGGAAAAACTAATACCTAACATAATTGGAAGGCCATAATAAATCCATAAAATTAGAACCAGTAATGGAATAGCCCTAACAATTTCAACGTAAGCTATATTAAAGAAACTAAGAAATTTGTTATTAGATAAAGATGGTAATGCTATTATCAACCCAATAATCATCGCTAAAATGATCGATACAATTGAAATATAAATTGTAGTAGTTATACCGCTGATTAAAAATTTAAGGTTGGTAAGTCCCTCAACATTATCAGGATTTAAAATATACCAACCCCATTCATAGTCAGAGCTACAGCCTTGCAGAAAAAAAAATAGAGTGATTAATTTAAAAAATTTCACTGAAGGACTATATTTGTTATTGGAAGTTATTTAAACTTAAATTATAAGCTTTTTAAATTATACTTATTTAGTAGTTTTTTGAAAAAACCTGATGCTTGCTTCTCTTTTATCCAGCTACTTACATAATTATTCCAAACTTTATCACCTTTTGGAACCATCATTGCTAAAAATGCTGGATTCTTTTCTCCATCGGGGACTATTGCTAATTGAGGATATTTAATAACTAGTTTGTTAGCTTCTGTTGAACTTGTTATATTTCCATCAGCTCTGCCAGAAAGCACTTCTTGAAAGTCTCTTGCAGGAGCTTCAACAGATTGTAGTTTAGATTTTGGAAAGAATTCTTTAGCTTTCTCCTCTTGTGAAGTTCCTAATGTTGTTGCTATAGTAACGTTCTTTTTATTTAAAGAATCCCATGTTGAAAATTTTTTTAAATTCTTTTTAAGAACTAAAGGAACGGTTCCATATTTATAATAAGTTGCTGTAAATCCAGCTACTTCAGCTCTTTTAGGTGTTTTAGTCACACTAGTAGAAATATCGTATCTATCAGCAGTTATTCCTGCAACGATAGTTTTCCACTCTGCAGGAACAAATTTTACTTTCACCCCTAAGTCTTTGGCTAATTCGTTCATTACATCAATATCAAAACCTTTATATTTATTTGTTGCAGGATCTTTAATTGACATTGGATCCCAGTCGCCTGTTGTTCCAACCCTCAGTTCACCTTTTTTTTTAATTGTATCTAACTTTGAAGCTGCTAAAACGCTTGTAGATAGGAATATTGCAAGTAAAGTTGTTAAAATTTTTTTGATCACTCTATTTTATTAACCAATCTTTCACTTTTTTTCGAATTGCAATTTGACCCACTTTAATAACTAAAATTAAATAGGTTGACTAAGGTATGATTTATGATCTATAAAGAACAAAACAAGAACACTTATGAAGCTAACAATACCTTTTTATTTGCACAAAGTAGGCGCTGGTTTTCCGTCTCCAGCAACTGATTATATTGAAGATGACATAGATTTAAACTCACATCTAATAACAAATGCTCCAGCCACCTTTATTATAAGAGTACAAGGCAAATCAATGACCAATGTTCATATATATGATGGAGATTTATTAATAGTAGACAAAAGTTTAAATCCAAAAAATTTCTCAACGGTAATTGCAAATATTAATGAAGAACTGGTAGTAAAAACATTAGTTAAAAGCAGAGGAACAAACTATTTAACTTCTGGATCTAAAAATACATTAGATAAAATTAGCTTAATAGACAATCCGGAGATAATAATTTGGGGAGTTGTAACGTATGTCATTCATAAACAACAATAAGAAAAAAGTTGCATTAGTTGATTGTAATTCATTTTATGTTTCATGCGAAAGATTGTTTAATCCTAAAATTCAACACGTACCAGTTGTTGTATTATCAAATAATGATGGCTGTGTAATATCAAGGTCTATAGAAGCTAAAAAACTTGGAATCAAGATGGGAGAGCCTTATTTTAAAGTTAAAAAATTAATTAAAAAAAATAACGTTCAAATTTTTTCTTCTAATTATGCTTTATACGGAGATTTATCTAGAAGAGTAATGAAAGTGCTAAAATCTTTTTCTGATAAGATTGAGATTTATTCAATAGATGAAGCATTTATAGATCTATCACACATAAAAGATGAAATGATTGAGGAATATGGTAAAAAAATAAGAGAAAAAGTTTTAAAATGGACAGGAATTCCAACAAGTGTCGGAATTTCAAACACTAAAACTTTAAGTAAAGTTGCAAATCATATTGCAAAGGAAAATAAAACAGGTGTAATATTTTTGAAGGGTAATATAGACAAAATATTAAAAAATTTTGACATTTCAAATGTTTGGGGTGTAGGTAAGCAATTGTCAAAATTGTATACAAAAAATGGAATAGATAATGCATATGAACTTAAAAATATTTCAAATAGCTGGGTTAAAAAAAGCACCAATGTATTAGGAGCAAAAACGGTAATGGAATTAAGAGGTATTTCATGTATAAACCTAGAAGTAGAAGAAACAAAAAGGAAAAGCTGTTGTGTATCGAGATCTTTTGGCAAAAAAGTAGAAAGCTTAGAAAAACTAAAAGAGTCTATAGTTACTCACTGTTTAAATGCAGCAGAAAAAATTAGAACAGACAAGCAATCAACGAGAGCTGTTACAGTATTTATAAGAACTAGTCCATTCGATAAAAATAGAAAATATTATTCAAATTCAATTACTATGGAGTTGCCATTAGCAACAAGTAACAGTTTAGAATTAATAAAAACTTCTATAAAAGGATTAAAAAAAATTTATAGATATGGATATTTTTATCAAAAAACAGGAATTATTTTATCAAAATTAAAAGATTCATCTGAAAAAGAGTTAAATTTATTAGCACCGATATTAGAGAATAAATCAGAAAAATTAATGAAAGCAATAGATTTTACAAACGCAAAATATGGAAGAAACACAATAAGTATCGCTCAAGCAGGAATAAGAAATGACTGGAAAATGAGAAAAGAACATTCTTCAAAGATAGATACCGGGTCATTTGACTTTTTACCAAAGATAGATATATAAGAGGACAGAATAATGGGGTGTCTAAAAGACTGAGATTAAACCCAAAGAACCTGACCGGTAATTCAGTAAGGGAAATATGAATAATACACACTTATCAACACAATCATCTTTAACTGTAACCATAATAGTTGGTCTTTTTTTTATAGGTTTAGGATATTTAAACTCACGAAAAACCTCAAATAATAGTGACTATATAGTTGGAAATAGAGATGAAAGTACATTTTCATTAACTTCTAGTTTGATCGCCTCAGCTCTAGGGGCCTGGATACTATTTGGTCCGGCTTCTGCTGCTACTTGGGGCGGTTTAGGAGCCGTAATAGGGTATGCATTGGGAACAGCAACCCCAATGTTATTTTTATACAATTTTGGTCCAAAAATAAGAAAAGAATTTCCTAAAGGCTTAACATTGACTGAATTTATAAAAAAAAGATTTGGTGTTGGGATACTTAAGATTAGTTTATTTTTGATACTATTCTATTTGATAATATTTTTGATAGCGGAAGTAACCGCAATAGCATTTTTATTAAATTTGATTTCAAATACTCCTTTATGGGTCACAGCTGGAACGACCTTGGGGATTTGTTTATTATATATATTAAAGGGAGGTTTTAAACTATCGATTATAACTGATAAATATCAATTTATAATTATTGTAGTGTTAATATTTTATTCCCTCTTTTTTATTTTAGGTAATTTAGAAATGAATAGTATTGAGCTCATAAACAAAAAATTGCCTAATCTGGTTAGTAGTAAATATTTACCTAATTATACCGCTGGCTTAACTTTTTTTATTGCTGTAGCAGCTACTAACTTGTTTCACCAAGGAAATTGGCAACGAGTATTTGCTGCAAAAAATAATTCAATTCTAAAAAAAAGCTTAATTTTTTCGTCAATAATTAGTTTTTTTATAGTTTTTTGGATGGGCTACACTGGTTTAATTGCTTTTTCACTAAATCCTAGAATAAACCCAGATCTAGCTTTTTTTAGTCTAGTAATATTAGATAATAAATTATTGATTATATGTATTTTAATTTTAGCTTTATCTTTAACGTTAAGTACTATTGATACGTTAATAAATGCTTTATCGAGTTTAATTATTATTAATGGATCCACAATTAATAAAACTATCTCTGGAAAAAAAATTAAAATTAAAACAAATAAGATAATAATATTTATATGTTTTTTTGTTTTTTTATTAGCTTCAAAAGGTTATAGCATTTTATATCTTTTCTTACTAGCTGATTTATTATGTTGCGCAGCTGTAATTACTATTTTCAATGGATTTTTTAACAAGAAAATAAATTTAAGATTAGCTTATTCATCAATAGTTACTGGATTAATGTGTGGGTTACTTTTTTTTCCTAGCACAAGTTTTCAAAGCAGCATTTTAGTTGGAAACTTAATACCGAAAGATCAATTTAATCCTTTAATAACTACAAACTTATTGTTTATTTCTTTTATTATTTCTATTATTGTTCCGCTAATGATGACGTTAGTTTATTCTTTACGCAATTCATTTAAATAGATTGTTACAGCTATCCAAATAAATATAAAAGAAATTAATTTGTCTAACATCAGGGGTTCATTAAAATAAAAAAGTCCTAATAAGAACTGCGCTGTTGGTGTTAAAAAGAATATCATACTAGCAGGACCAATTCCTATAAGTTGAAATCCTTTTGTATACCAAAAAAGAGGTACTAAGGTCATAATTCCAGCCCAAAACAAATAAAAAGATAAAATAGGTTCATTAAATGAAAAAATATTTGTATTATTTTTAATTAATAAAAAGAATAAAGCAAAAGCTATTGGAGACATCAATAATGTTTCAATTAGAAGCCCTATATCAGATGACACTTTTACTTTTTTTCTAATTAATCCATATAAACTAAATGTAACTGCAACAATAATACCAATCCATGGTACTTGTCCCAACCTAACTAAAAGATAAATTAAGGCTAAAATCACCAAAACAACAGATATGATTTGATTTCTATTATATTTTTCTTTTAAAAAAATAATCCCAAAAAAAACACTTAAAATTGGAAAAATGTAATAACCTAAAGCACCATCCAATAGATTGTTTGTTTTAACAGCATATAACCAAGTAAACCAATTAATTGAAATTAGCACCGCTGTAATGAATAAAATAAGAATATTATTTTTCTTGTCTATAACTTTTTTAAACTCAATCCATTTTGAAAAATAAGAAGTAGTTATTATTAGTAGTAAAGCAGTCCAAATAGTTCTATGTATCGTTAATTCTAAAGCTGATGCAAAAGAAACAAATTTAAAATATAACACTCCTATAACACCCCACCAAAGAGATGCTCCAACAGTGAATAATGAGCCTTTAAATAAACTTTTCATCATTAGGACTAAATAATTGTAAAGATTAAAAAATTAATTTTAAACCATATATTAATTGATAAATAAATTATATAAAATAATAGGTTGTAGTTAATTGGAAAAATTATAAAGTTTATTAGGAATGTATTTATGATTGAAAAAAATTATGGTGTATTAAGCTTAAATTTCTTTGATCGAATAGTTGAACGAAAAAGAGAAGAAATGCTAGAGATCTTAAAAAATACGCTTGATAAAAATGAGTTGAAAAGTGTTTTAGATATAGGGACAACAGAGGATGATACTTTAAAAAGCTCAAATTTCTTTGTAAAAAAATTTAGCTATGTAAAAGATATAAAATCAATTAGCAATCAAGATATCAATAAAAAAGAGTTTTCCCAATTTATCAAAAAATCGATAACTGAAAATTTTTCTGAAGAAGAAATAAACAAATTTAAATCTGATTTAGTAGTTTCCTCAGCTACATTAGAACATGTTGGAAATTTTAAAAATCAAACAAAAATGATTGAAAATATCATAAATTTATCAAATAAATTTTTTTTCATAACTACACCTTACAGATTTTTTCCAATTGATTATCATACAAAAATACCATTTTTGCATTTTTTACCCAAAAAATTACATAGAAAAATTTTGAGTTTAATAGGTTTGAAGGAATATGCTAAAGAAGAAAACCTAAATTTATTAGATTTTAAAACTATAGATAAAATGATTAGCTATCAAACAAATAAAAATTTTGAAATTAAAATTTTGAATGTTAAACTTTTTGGATTAATTTCAAACATTCTTTTAGTAGGAAAAAAAATTAATCTATGATTTTCTCAATTATAATTCCAGTTTATAACGAAGAAAAAACAATACTACTGTTGTTAAATGAACTTAATAAATTACAATTCACAACATTTAAGAAAGAAATAATTGTTGTAGATGATGGTTCTACTGATAATACAAAAAAAATTCTTGATGAAAATAAAGATTTATTTAATAAGCTTTTGTCTAATAATTCTAATCAGGGAAAAGGTTCTGCTGTAAAAGAAGGTTTAAAAAAATCTACTGGAGAATACATTGTTATTCAAGATGCAGACTTAGAATACGATCCAAAAGACTTATTAAAATTTGAAGAAATATTTAATAAATTTAACGCAGACGGAATTATTGGTTCAAGATTTAATTATGATAAATATACTAGATCTCATAGTATTTTAAATAAAATTGGAAATTATCTATTAACTTTTATTTTTAATATTCTTTATAATACAACATTTACAGATGTTTATTCATGCTACTTTGCTTTTAATAGAACTTTGTTAAAAGAAGAAAATTTAAAAATAAAAGGTTTTGCTCAACATGCTGAAATTTTAACTCAAGTTATAAAATCTGGAAAAAAATTTTATGAGGTACCAATTAACTATAATGGAAGAAATAAGTCAGAAGGAAAAAAAATACGATTTTATCATTTTTTTCCCGTTTTATTTCAAATAATAATTAGCAGGTTTTCGTGAAAGAGAAAATTAATATTAGTTTAATAATTTTTCTATCTTTTATATTATATCTAATTATTGGTATTTATATTGCTGGTGACTTCATTGTAACTCCTGACGAACCTTTACATCGTATTAACGGTTTTATCTCCTTAAAATATATTTTAAATTTATTAAATTTTAGTGGTGAGGGATACGAAAATTTAAATACTATACCTGATCTACATAATGATTGGAGAAAAACTTACGGTGTTCTTTTTGATTTGCCATTCGCCGCCTATGAATATTTTTTTAACATAGATACTAAAAATATATTTTCACAAAAACATTATGCAAATTTTTTGATATTCTATATTTCAACTATTTTTTTTTACAAAATATCTTTAAACCTAACTTCAAATAAATTTTTATCTTTAATTGGTGTAATTTTCTTAATTAGCACGCCTAGAATATTTTCACACAGTTTTTACAACTCAAAAGATCTGCTTTTTTTATCTTTAATTATTATTTCTATTTATTTTTGTATTAAACTTATTCAAAAAGTTTCGTTAAAATATTTGTTTTTTTCTGCTGTCTTTTGTGCTTTTGCATCTAGTATAAGAATTATAGGCATTTATTTACCATTACTTACTTTATTATTTTTATATTTTAAAGATCAAAACAAAAAAGATAATTTTTCATATTTAAAAATACTTTCTTTTTACTTATCCTTTTTATTAGGTTGTCTTTATATTGTGTATCCATTTTTATGGAATGATCCAATTAGTAATTTTTTTACCATTCTTAAGGAGTCAACAACTTACCCAAATCATTGGGATTTTAATATTTTATATTTTGGAAAATATATAAATCCTGAAAATTTACCCTGGCATTATTTTTTTGTCTGGTTTTTGATAACTACGCCTATTTTCTTTGTTATCTTAATCTCACTAAGTTTAATCAATTTCTTGAAAAATTATCTTATTTTTTTCTTAAAAATAGATTTTAAAAAAATATCCTTATGGAATAACAAGACTCAAATGGTAAGTCTGTTTATTTTTTTGAATATTTTTATACCTCTTTTTTTTGTAATTACACTTAATTCGACTTTATATAATGGCTGGAGACATCTTTATTTCGTTTATCCATCAATGATTCTATTATCTATTATTTATTTAAAAGAGATAATGTTTACGTTTCAAAAAATTTATAAAATTTTTTTTATAATGTTTTTTTTTCAATTTATTAATAATTGTTATTTTATATACAAAGCTCATCCATTACAGAACATTTATTTTAATTATATTTCAAAATCTTTTATTAATGGAAACTTTCCAATCGATTATTGGGGTCTAGGTAATAAAAAGACAATAGATTATTTGTTAAAAAAGAAGAAAAACTTTTCTATTTCTACTTCAAGTTATATTCAATTAGAGAACTTGAAATATTATAAAAGTGAGATTAACTATATGAATATTATTGATTTTAAAGGAACACAGGTAAATAATAAAAATAATTCAAATTTCATCTTTACAAATTATTTCTATAATAAAAATCCTACAAAAGTTAAAAAATATCAAGTACCTAGTGATTATAAATCATATTATAAGTTGAAAATAGGTAATATTGTTGTTAATGAAGTATTTTCAAAACAATGAAAAAATTTATTATTAAATCATCAATAATATTTATCTTTTGCTTACTTTTTTTTAGATTTACTTTTATTAGTTTAGTGAATAACTATGAACAAAAATTCTATTCAAATTTTTCTGAATCGAAGAGACTGGAAATAAAACAAAGTTTAATGAATTCTTTAAAGAAAACGAATGAAAAAGAACGTATTTTGTATCCTGAAGATGCTGAAATAATTGGGACATTCATACGTAAAGTTATTAATGAACTAAAGCTTAATTAGTTTTGACTCGTTAAATTTTTTTTTTCTGATATATTATTTAAACGGAAGATTAATTTACCCAAATTTTTCTTTCATGATAGCAAGTGGATAAGGAAGAGTGGGTGAGAGGTTTAAACCAACGGGTTGCTAACTCGT
>MDTB01176437.1_pt1 | contig 12607 bp, 11 predicted proteins | sample 811161 | NCBI WGS metagenome assembly MDTB01 (sample SAMN05326650, study PRJNA326480) | marine metagenome | isolation source: seawater | place: Mediterranean Sea | collected 2009 | reverse complement strand
TTATGATAATTCAGATGTAATTAGTTCTTGTCGTTGTTGGTTTAATTTTATTTATTTTGGACATGATCCTAAATTAGTACATATTTTAGACGGTGGACTTAGAAAATGGATCAAAGAAAATAGAAAAGTTACAAATGAAATTATAAATGTCCAAATATCTAATTATAAAAGTTTTGAAAAAAAGGAACTTATAAAAAATAAAAAATTAATTGATCAAAATATTGATGATCAAAAATTCAAAGTGGTTGACGCCAGAAGTAAAAAAAGATTTGAGGGAAAAATTCCAGAACCAAGAAAAGGTTTAAGAAGTGGAAATATTAAGAATTCTTTTTGTATTCCTTTTAATCACTGTTTAAATGAAGACAAAACCTTTAAGAATAAAGAAGATCTAAATATCATTTTTAAATCTTGTTTAGGAAAAATAAATGAAAAAAATTTAGTTTTTTCATGTGGTTCTGGAGTTACTGCGTGTGTTTTGGCACTAGCTTATTCTTTAATAAATGATAAATATCTCCCTTGTATTTATGATGGCTCTTGGGCTGAATACGGCATAATTTAAATTTTATATGAAAAGATCTACAAAAACTATCTCAATAATATTGGTGTTTTTCCTAATTATTGCAATAGTAATTGTAGGCAGAACAATCATTGGAAATCATTTTAAGAAAAAATTTAGTAAAATACCTCCACCTGGGATAATGGTAACAAAGGTAATAGAAAAAAAAATTTCAGAAAATATAGAAACTTTTGGAACTGCAATTTCAAAAAAATCTAAAACATTTAAGATAAAAAAGAATGAACTTCTTGAAGACTTAAAATTAAAAAGTTTTGTAAAAAAAGGAGAAATTTTAATTAAATTAAAAAGTGGAGATATAATAGCTCCGTTCAGCGGAGTGTTAGGTTATGCGGGTCTAACAGAGGACATACTTGTGTCAAATAATATAGTAATTATTACACTTGATGATAACTCAACAATATATTCTGATATCAAAATTCCTGAAAATTATTCTGCTTCTATTAAAAAAGGCCTACCCGTTGAGGTTAAAATGACTAGCTACAAAGATAAAATATTTAAAGGTGAAGTAGACTTTGTTTCAAGTAGAATTAATGCAGATACTAGAAGTTTATTATCAAGAATAAAAGTTGACAATAAAGACCTAGAATTAATTTCGGGATCGTTGTTAGAAGTAAGCGTCAGATTCGACTTAAGAAATTCTTTAAGCGTTCCTGACACAAGTGTATTGGTAGAGGGAGACAAATCTTATGTTTATAAAATTAATGAAGAAAATATTGCAAATAAAACTGAAGTAAAAACAGGTTTAAGAAGTAAAAAAAATATAGAAATAATCTCGGGTTTAATTAAAGGAGATATAATTGTCGCTGAAGGATTAAAAAAAGTTAGACCACTCGGAAAAATAAAACCTATCAATAAATAAATGTTTATTACCGAATTAAGCATAAAAAGACCGACAGTATCTTGGGTCATGTCTATTATTTTAATTGTTTTTGGCTTATTTGTTTTTTGGAAATTACCAGTCAGAGAACTACCTAATGGTATACAACCTCCCGTGGTACAGATTCAGGTAGATTATAAATCTGCTTCAGCATCTATAGTAGATCAAGAGGTAACCCAGGTTGTTGAAGATGTTATCGGGGGAGCAGAGGGAATAAAAAATATCGACTCAAAATCTGAAAACGGAAGGAGCATAATTAATGTTGAATTCGATACTAGTATAAACTTAGATAATGCTGCTAATGATATAAGAGAAAGAGTTGCTAGAGTTGTTGATAATTTACCTTCCGAGTCAGATCCTCCTCAAATACTAAAAAGAGCAGCTGGTTTTACTACAACTATGTGGTTATCTTTATCCTCATCTACTTGGAGTGATCTTGAGTTAGGTGATTATGCTGAAAGATATTTAGTTGATCAATTTTCAAGTGTAAGAAATGTTGGAAGGATAAGAGTTGGTGGTTTAAGAAAGTTAAGTATTAGAGTTTGGATTGATCCTATTAGACTAGCTGCTAACGATTTAACTATTAAAGAAGTTGAAACAGCTATGCGTGGAGAAAATATAAGCCTCCCAGCTGGTACACTTGAGGCAGACAATATCGACTTAACTCTCAATTTAGATAAATCATACAACGATATTTACTCAATCAAACAACTTCCAATAAAAAAAACTGGTAATAAGGTTATTTTGTTATCTGAAGTTGCTAACATAGAATTTGGCCCAGTTTCAGAAAAAACTCTTTTTAAAGCTCAAACTAAAGATCAAATAAATTTAAAAACTGTTGGAATTGGTATTTATGCTAGAAGTGGTGCATCAACAGTCGAGCTTTCAGATGATATTAAAAAGAAAATAATTCAAGTTAAAAAATCTTTACCTAAAGATTTAGATTTAAGAATTTCTTTTAATAGAGCTAACTATGTAGAAGCTGCCATTGAGGAAGTATATAAAACTTTGTTTATAGCATTTATTTTAGTTATTCTGATAATTTATCTTTTTTTAGGAAATCTTAAAGCAGTTATTGTGCCTGCTATAGCCCTTCCTGTGAGTTTGATAGCATCCTTTTTAGGTTTATATATATTTGGATTATCAATAAATATCTTTGTTCTTCTAAGTTTTATTTTAGCTATAGGAATAATTACAGATGACTCTGTCATTATGACAGATGCAATATACAGAAGGATAGAAGATGGTGAGTCGCCTCTAGTAGCGGCTTATAAGGGCTCTAAACAAATTTCTTTTGCAATTATAGCTACTACATTGATTTTGGTTGCAGTTTTTTTACCACTAATTTTTATTGAGGGAATATCTGGAACCTTATTTAAGGAAACAGCAATTGCATTGTCTTTTTCAATTGTTGTGTCTTCTTTTGTGGCATTAACATTATCTCCGATGCTAGCTAGTAAATTTTTATATAAAAAAAAATCAAAAAAATATTTTATACAAAAATTTGAAAAAATTTTCTCAAGCTTTACCGGTTTTTATAAAGAAACTTTAAGTGTTATAATAAATAAAACTAAGGTCGTAAGTTTTTTTATAGTTTTAGTTGTTTTTACATCGGTGTTATTGTTCATCTATTCAAAAAAAGAACTGTTGCCAATGGAAGATCGTGGAGCATATTTAATTATTGGATCTACTGACGAAGGAAGTTCATTTGAATACACTCAAGAACAAGCTCAGAAAGTAGAATCAAGACTTATTCCGCTACTACAAACTGAAGACAGTCCCTATGCAAGATTTATAATGAGAGTACCTGGATTTGGAAACTCAGCAAATTCCTATAATAGTTTTATAATAATTGCTTTACTAGATGACTGGAAAAATAGAAAAAAAGGACAGCAAACTATTTTAAGAGAAGCAATAGGAAAAATAGTAACCCTGCCTCAAGCATTAGCTTTCCCTATTTCTCCTCAATCAATAAGAATATCTAATTATAATAAACCAGTGCAAATGGTAATTTATGGAAGCACCTATGAAGAGCTTGAAGATATTCAGAAAAAGGTGATACGAAAACTAAGATCAAATAAATACCTTTCAAGAATTGAGTCAGATTACAATCGAAATAAACCAGAAGTAAAATTGATAATAAATAAGAATAAAGCTAAAGATTTAGGTGTTTCAACAAAATCAATAGGTGAAACACTTGAAACTCTTTATGGGGGCAAAAAGATTACAACTTTCAACAAACTTGGTAAAGAATATCCAATAATTGTTCAACAATATTTATCTGATAGAAGAAACAAAGAAGGTGTTTCAAAAATATTCGTCCGTTCAGAGACAAGTGGGAAACTAATTTCTCTAGCAAATTTAGTGAGTTTTAAAGAGGAAGGTTCTGCAAAGGAGTTAGCAAGATACAATAGGCAAAGAGCAGTAACAATATCTGCAAACATTAAAGAAGGTTATACTTTAGCTGAAGCAATAAAATATTTTGAAAAAATAATGGCTGATTTAGCTCCAAAAAATCAAATTACTTGGAAAGGAAAATCTGAAGAAATCAAAGAAACGAGTAATGAACTATTTATAATCTTTGCTTTGGCTTTACTTACTGCATATTTGGTAATGGCAGCTACATTCAATTCTTTTGTTCATCCATTTATAATTATTTTAACAGTACCATTAGCTATTTTTGGTGGGCTAATATTTATTTTATTTCTAAATAGTTCTGTAAATATTTTTTCTCAGATTGCTTTAATTATACTGATAGGTATTTCAACAAAAAATAGTATTTTAATAGTAGATTACGCCAACCAAATTAGAACTACTGGGAAAAATATAGAGTTAGCAGTTAAAGAGGCTTGTGCAGTAAGATTTAGGCCTATTGTTATGACATCTCTAAGTACAATGATTGCGATGCTTCCTTTGGTTATAGGAAATATTGGTCCTGGGGCAGGTGAAGGTTCAAGATTAGCTGTGGGCTCGACTATTTTGGGAGGAATGATAATTTCAACGTTTTTCACATTATATGTAACACCATCAATGTATTTAGCTTTAGCAAAAAATACTAATAGAATTGATGCTGTGGATGTTGAGCTTAATAAACAATTATCTAAAAAATAATATATTTATTTTTACTAAATGAGCTACTACACTTTAAAAATTGTTTTTTATAAATTTGAGACTGCTTTTCAACTTTTTTTGCCAATTTAATAACTTTTTTATTCTTTTTATAATTCTTATAATTTCCCCATCCTTCATGGTAAGCAACATATTGTTTAAAAGCATCTTTAAGTGGTATTTTTAAAATAGAACTTGTTTTATTTGTATACCAACCAATAAAATCTACACTATCTTTAAATCTAGCTCTTGTTGCAAGTTTATTACCTGTTTCATTTTTATATTGTTCCCAAGTTCCCTTAACAGCTTGAGAATAACCAAAAGAACTAGACGGGCGTTTAAACGGAATTACTTTAAATAATTTCTGTCTAGGAGGTTTTGCTAACCAATCAAAATCGGATTCCATTTTTATTATTGCTAATTGAATATGTATTGGTGTTCCCCATTTTTGTTCAACCTTTTTTGAATGTTTATACCAAAGATATCGTTCATCAAAAATTTTACAGCTATTAGAGGTATTTTGAGGAATAGAGGAGCATGCTGAAATCAACATTAAAAAAAGTATCAATAAATTGTTATTATAATTAAAAAACATTTACTTCTTTTTGATAAATTTATATAAATAAAATATTATAAATATTAAAAAAATTCCTAAAAAATTTCCAATCAAATCTTGAAATTGAAAAGTTCTTATTGGAATCAAAATATGAGATAATTCTAAAAAGATAGAGACAAAAAATAAATATAAAAATAAAATTTTAGCCTTAGTTTTATAATACGAAATTAACCCTAGAATGGATAAAATCATAAAAGCATAAACGTGATTTGAAGAAAATATAATAAAATCTAAAGTTAATTGTGGTTGTTTTTGAATATCATCATAAATCAACCAACCAAAAATACTTCCTGGATAAAGATATATTATAATTAATCCAATATTCAATATATGAAAAGCAGTTTTTGGAGATAAAAATATTTTTTTCATTTAACTAACAATTTTTTTTATATTAAATTAAGTTCAATAAAAATGAGTTATTTAATCTTAGTAAGACACGGTCAAAGTACTTGGAATCTTGAAAAAAGATTTACAGGTTGGGTTGATGTTGATTTAACTGAAAACGGTAAGTTAGAAGCAGAGAAAGCAGGCAATTTAATCAAAAAATCAAATATTCGAATTGATCATTATTATTCATCTATACAACTGAGGGCAAATAATACTCTCAAGATTATTCAAAAAACACTTAATGATAAAAAAGATTTTAAAAAAGCCTGGGAACTCAATGAGAGACATTATGGTGCTCTAACTGGACTAAATAAAGTTGAAATGACTAAAAAAATTGGTAAAGATAAAGTTCATAGTTTTCGAAGATCTTGGGAGTTAAAGCCCGAACCTTTAGATAAAAAGAGTAAATTTCACCCACTTAATATTAGTACTTTTAAAAATATCCCACATAAATTTATACCAGATACAGAGTCCTTAAAGGATACTTATGAAAGAGTAATTAAATTTTTTAAATTAGAAATAGAAGATAAAATTAATAAGGAAAATATATTAATATCAGCTCATGGAAATTCTATTAGGGCTTTATGTAAATATCTATTTAAACTTGATGAAATTCAAATTACTAAACTTGAAATTCCAACCGGAAATCCATTAATCATTGATATAGATAAAAACTATAAAATTAAAAATTGCAAATACTTAGATAAAGGTAGAGCTAAAGATCTTTTAATTTTTTGAAAACATTTAGATTGGTTGCGTGGTAAAATTTTAACTTGCTCTCAAATCCAATTAGTTGATTATTTTTAATTAAATCAGACCAAATTTTATTTATAGGAAAATTATTTTTTTTTTCATTAATAAAAACTGATCTATTAAGTATTTGACATCCCGTATAAATATATTTCTTGTCGTGCTTATTTATTAAGTTTTTTTCTAATCCAAAATCGCCTGTTAAACTTTGATCGAAACTCAAATCTTTATCGGCTAAAAGAAGTATATTCTTAATTTTTCTTTCAAAATAAATTGTAATTATTTGGTTAATTTCACTTAAATAGTTTTTACTCCAAATTGTGTCAGGGTTTAAAATTAAAAAATTTTCTTCGTTCCCAGACATTTTCATCATATTATATATACCACCCCCAGTATCTAGAATCTGATCACCATCTTCTACAATTTGAATTTCTAGATTAAAATTTTTTTTTTCAATAAATTTTTTTATTTGGTCTTTCAAATAAAAAGTATTTAATTTAATTTTTTTAATGTCTAAATCTTTAACTAAATTAATTGTATTTTCTAATAAAGTTAAATTATTTATTTCTAAAAGAGGTTTTGGTGTGTTTAATGTAAGAGGGTTTAATCTTTTTCCAAAGCCAGCACACATTATTAATGCCATATCTATTCTCATTTTAAATTCCTTATCTTTTTAGAAAAATTTTTATCAAAAATTTTTTTAAGTATTTGAAATTTTATATCATTTTTCATTCTTAACTCTATTAATCTCCAAGCATAAGGTATTAGATTTAAATATTTTTTTTTTTTGTCCCTAAGAGCAAGTCTTGTAAAAATTCCAATTATTTTCATATTTCTGAGTACCGAAAGAATTTTAAAATCATTTAAAAAATCACTATTATCAAAAGATTTTTTTTTTGATCCTATATAATAGTTATAAATTTTTTCCTTTAGCCTGTTATTTGATACGAATCTTACATCGTCTATTAAAGATGCCAAATCATAAGCTTTATTTCCAAATACAGCATCTTGTGAATCGATTACAGCTAACTGATTCTTATATTTCATCAAATTCGATACATGAAAATCTCTATGTACAAAAACTCTATCTTTTAATCTAATATTAGATAATAAAAACTTTATCTCTTTATGAATTGAATAATTTAATTTTTTTAACTTTTTTTTTGGTATAAATTTTTTGGTATACCAGCTTGTAAATAATTTTGCCTCAGTAAATAATTTTTTGTGATTATAAACGGGAATTGTATAAATTTTCCCTTTAAAATTTTCATTTTTACATTCTTTTATTTTTTGTATTTTATTTAGAAGATCAATTGACTTTTTATATAATCTAAATTTGTTAACTGATTTTTTTTTAAAGAGATCATAAATAGTTTCATTTCCAAAATCTTCTATTTCTATAAAATTTTTTTTATATTTTTCGTCAAATAATTTTGGAGCTAAAATATTATTCTTTATCAATAACTTATTTACAGCATCGTAAATTAGCAAGTTTTTCTCTTTTTCTTTTTTAGCAAAAATAATTATTGAAGAATTATTACCACTAGATTTTCTGTAAAAAAATCTAAATGAAGCATCACCTTTAATTTTTTTTATCTCTGCTCCATTAAAATTCATTTTTTTCAAATTTTTGTATTTTTATAAATCTTCGATCAAAGTTATTTTCATATTGAAAAAATAAACTTATTCTTTTTTTAATCATTTTTTCAATTTTTTCAGGCCACTCTATTAGAGTTAAGTTTTTCTCAATATTTTCGAATAATCCAATATTATTTATTTCCTTAATGTTTTTTAATCTAAATAAATCATAATGATGAATTATAAAATCTCCAATATTATATTCATTAACTAAATTAAAAGTTGGACTCGTGACTTCTGTTAATTTTAGATCATTGCTCTTTTGAAAGTTATTAATCAAGTGTTTTAAAAAAGTTGTTTTTCCAACACCAATTTCACCATATAAAAAGACCACATCACCTTTTTTTAAAATATGGGAAAATTTTTTAGCTAATTTGACAGTATCAACCTCTAAAGTTATATCTATTTTTTCGCTATTAGTAGCGATACGCATCAGGTTTGTAAGGGCCTTCTGGGGCTACGCTTATGTAATCCGCTTGATCTTTAGACATTTTAGTTAGTTTTGCACCAACTTTTTCTAAATGTAATTTTGCAACTTTTTCATCAAGATGTTTTGGAAGAACATAAACTTTATTTTCGTATTTATCAGAATTATTCCATAATTCAATCTGTGCTGTAACTTGGTTTGTAAATGAAGCACTCATTACAAAGCTAGGATGTCCAGTTGCACAACCCAAATTTACAAGTCTACCTTCTGCTAATAAAATTATTCTCTTATCACTTGGTAATGTTATTTCATGAACTTGTGGTTTAATCTCGTCCCATTTATAATTTTTTAGAGCATCAACTTGTATTTCATTATCAAAGTGTCCAATATTACATAGAATAGCTCTATCCTTCATGTCTCTCATATGGTCTGCTGTTACAATATCTTTATTTCCTGTTGCTGTTACAACTATATCTGCTTCTTTAATCATTTCATCCATAAGAACTACCTCGTAACCCTCCATGGCCGCTTGAAGCGCACAAATAGGATCTGTTTCTGTAACCATAACTCTTGCACCACTTTGTCTTAATGATGCAGCACTTCCTTTTCCAACATCACCAAATCCTGCTACTATTGCTACTTTACCTGACATCATAACATCTGTAGCTCTTTTAATTCCATCTACTAAACTTTCTCTACATCCGTATAAATTATCAAATTTAGATTTTGTAACTGAGTCATTTACGTTTATCGCTGGAACCATTAATGATTTATTTTGTTCCATTTTCTTTAAAGCTAATACTCCTGTTGTTGTTTCCTCAGAAAGACCTTTCACATCTTTTAACAAATCTTTGTAATCCTTATGCATTAGAGCAGTTAAATCTCCACCATCATCAAGAATCATATTTGGTTTCCAGTCTTTTTTTCCTTCAATTGTTTGTTTTACACACCACCAATATTCTTCTTCTGTTTCTCCTTTCCAAGCAAATACAGGTACACCAACTTTTGCTATAGCTGCAGCTGCATGATCCTGTGTTGAAAAAATGTTACATGAAGACCATCTTACCTCAGCTCCTAGATCAATTAAGGTCTCAATTAGGACAGCAGTTTGAATAGTCATATGTAGACATCCCAAAATTCTTGCTCCTTTAAGAGGTTTTTTTTCATTGTACTCTTTGCGAAGAGCCATTAATCCTGGCATTTCTGTTTCTGCCAAAGAAATTTCTTTCCTTCCGAACTCAGCTTGAGAAATGTCTTTTACTTTGAAATCTTCCATGATGGGGGTTCTAACAATAATACTTTATTTAATCAATAAGTCTTTATGTCTTTGGAAATATAATTTCCAAATTAGCCCCACTTTTATCTAATCTATTAGATGCTCTTATTGTTGCGTTATGAAGTTCAGTCAAATTTTTAACAATATTCAGCCCAAGGCCTGAATGTTGCCCAAATTTATCAGGTCTATTGCTATAAAATCTTTTGAAAATTTTTGCCGTATCTCTTTCTCTAAAACCAGGTCCTTCATCAAAAATATTTACTACAACCTGATTTTTAGAATTTTTAATTACTTTAACTTCGATATTTTGGTTATTTTGACTAAATGAAATTGCATTGTCTAACAAATTAGCAACGATTTGCTCTATTCTATTTTCAATTCCGTTAATTATATAACTTTCGTTACCATCATTATTAAATGAAATATTGATACCTTTTTTTGCCTGATAGATATTATTATAATCATCAACAACAGATTGAATTATTGGAATAAGATCAATTTTTTTAAACTTTTCCTTACTTAAAGCTACTTCATCTTTTAACATCTGAGAATAATCTGTTATTAATCTTTCGATCCTTTGTACATCGTGGCTTAAAATATTTATTAATTTTAATCTTTCGTCTGCCTCTTTAGTATCATTAAGAATCTCTGAGGCACTTTTTAAAGATGCTAGAGGATTTCTTATTTCATGAACAAGATCTGTAGAAAAATTCTCAGCATGTGAAATTCTTTTTTGAAGTTCTAATGTCATATCATCAAGAGATTTCGATAATAATCCAAGCTCATCATTTCTAATTTTAAGATTATCAATATTTATTTTTCTATTATCTTTGTTCTTAATTTGATTTGTATAATTTACTAAATTTTGAATGGGCTTTAAGAAATACCTATTAAGCACAAAAGAAAATATCAAAATTACAATTCCGACCACAAATGCAGTTCTAATTATGAAAGATTTTCTCTCATTAATTGCAGTTCTTACGTCATTTGCATTTTCAGTTATAGCAATATAACCAATATTCTTATCTTTTCTAAAAACACTTTTAATGGTTGTTAGTTTAAAATTATCATATTCTTGCTGAGTGAAAGTGTATGGAATTCCAAATTTTTTTGATCCAGCATAATTAAAAAGAATATCTTTTAGAGACACAAGATTATTACTTCCTATATTAATATTTTTTTTTTCTGAAATTTCTTTAGTTTTTTTTTCATTTAAAAGTTCTAATTCTATTATATCCAGCCTAGATGAAAATGATCTCGGATCGAGATCTAGTGTGTCAGTGTCACCAATTAGATCTAATTCATTGTTAAAGAAAATTACTCTATCGAGACTTTGAAAAATGAATCTGGTAGAAAATAAGAATTTTCTTATATCTTCCTCATTGAATTGCGTCTCTAATCTATCTAAATTTTCAATTGTATTGTTGATTATCTTGATATGGTTTGATGACTTATTTTTTATTAAGTTTGGTTGAACATTTTTTAAATATAAAAAAGTAAATAAACCTATAATAGTAAAAAAAATAAAATTTATAAGTAGGAATTTTTTTAAAATTGATAAATCTTTTAAAAGATAACTAAACATTAGCTAACATTCCATCTATATCCACTTCCATACCTAGTTTCTATAGCTGAAAAATCAGGATCAATCTTTTTAAATTTTTTTCTAATTCTTTTAACATGACTATCAATAGTTCTATCTTCAATATCAGTATTTTCTCTATATGCGATATCCATTAACTGAGCTCTTTCTTTGATTATTCCGGGTCTTTTAGCCAATTCCTTGACAATTAAAAACTCGGTAGTTGTTAACTTATCAGGTAACTGTTGTTTATTCCATTCACACTCTAATTGAGATGGATCTAGTTTTAATTTACCATGGGAAATAATGCTTTTATTTTCCTCAATACTATTGTCTACATCTTTTTTTCTTAATTGAACTCTAATTCTCTCAATCAAAACTTTAATTGAAAATCCCCCTGATTTTTTTATGAAATCATCTGCACCAAGTTTTAATCCTAGTAATTCGTCTACTTCTTCGTCTTTTGATGTAAGGAATATCACTGGCATTGAAGTTTTTTTTCTTAGCTTTTTTAATAGCTCCTCGCCATCCATTTTTGGCATTTTAATATCTATCACAACAAGATCAGGAGGCGTTCTGGTTAATCCTATCAATGCACTTTCTCCATCAATATATGTTTGAATATTAAAACCCTCTTTTTCTAAAGCTATGCTTAAACTTGTAAGGATATTTCTATCATCATCAACTAAAGCAATTGTTTGTTTATGCATGTATTAGTTTAAAAATACTAAATTGTTCTAATTTGGGCAATTAATTTAATTAATTAAGTGAGCCCCAGTTTTCTCCACTATTAATATCAACTGTTAGTGGTGTAGAAAATGAATGATAATCACTTTTAGCTACGCTATTCATTTCTTCTTTAATGAGCTTGGCCATCGCTTTTTCCTCATTTTTTGGAACTTCAAATATTAATTCGTCATGAATTTGTAATAACATTTTCGATTTTGTATTTTTTGTATCAATCAGCTTTTTATCTAATCTTATCATAGCTAATCTCATTACTTCAGATGCGGAGCCCTGAATTGGCGCGTTAATTGCTGCGCGTTCTTGAAAATTTCTTATGTTAAAATTTTTATCGTTAATTCCATTAAAATGAGATCTTCTTCCAAATATATTACTAACGTATCCACTTTTTCTACAAAATTTAATTGTATTATCCATATAAACTTTAATTTCTGGAAATTTTGCAAAATATGAATTTAAAAATTCCTCAGCCTCATAATTAGAAACATTTATTTGTTTAGCTAATCCATATTGTGAAATCCCATAAATTATTCCAAAATTAATTGCCTTAGCCTTTCTTCTGTGGTCTTGATTAACTTTTTTGATATCAATGTTAAATATTTGGCTGGCTGTTAATGAATGAATA
>MDTB01100710.1_pt1 | contig 12607 bp, 10 predicted proteins | sample 811161 | NCBI WGS metagenome assembly MDTB01 (sample SAMN05326650, study PRJNA326480) | marine metagenome | isolation source: seawater | place: Mediterranean Sea | collected 2009 | reverse complement strand
TAATATTTTACGCCGATAATTTTTTGTTATCGTTTTAAATATTAGGAATATAGGGTAACCCAAAATGGCAAATATAATATACCCACCCATAGTAACCGTGTTATTCCAATTTGAAAAAATTAATAATGGAATGCCACTTAAAAACTCAAAGAACGAACGCAAACTTGATAGGGTTAGAATTTGATCTCCAAGTTTGTGAAATTCGACAATAACCATTGGTGATAAAAGTTTAAAAAAAGGCGTTGCAAACAAAAAAACAAGTAAATTACCATTAAATAAAATTAAAAATAATAGAAGTAACGGATGAAATAAACCATTAAATGGAATAAGAGCAAACGCTAAAGCAAGCGTTAAACAATACGCTAAATTTTCAATTGTTTCGTTCGAATTTAAGTATTTGAGAATATTCTTAATTATTAAAAGCAACGATAACATCCACTTATAATAAAATTTACTATTCGGCTTGTAAAGTTTTCTTTACTCGATAAAACCGTACTTGTAAATTCGGATATAGTGATACAAGATTTTTAAAATTGCTTTCGAATCATGCAATCTGCATTTTATATGAAAATTATTAATGCTGTTTTTTTCCAATGATACTTTTAGTCGTTGAATCTGACTTGCGATATTATTTGTCAACTCAAAAACCGCTTCCCTGACAGAAAATGATGTGTATGCACCAACTTCACCCAAACTCATTGCAGCAACTCGTCTCACTTCAAAATCTACATCATATAATACCAAATCTTTTAATGCCTGGATTGGCTTTTCCCAATACCCTTCCAGTTGCGTTCGAATTGCTCGAATCGCTTCGAGTTTTTCTTCTTTATCACCGCGGTTAAGGATATCTAACAACGGAAAAAAAATTTTTTTCTTTTTCTTCCAAGCCAGTCCAATTTCATAAAGTGCATGAATTGCATCAATGGTTATGTCATGATCCATCGTCTCATGTGTCACTTTATTTATTTCATCAATAATTTTGTTGCATGTATTTTCACGGACATGTCCAATTTTTCCCATCTCTTTTAACGCTGGGCGACAAATATTGGGTTCTACGTGATCATCTACAATATGAATTAAAGCATCTATTGATGAATCACTAAGTTGCGGATACTTCATTCCTATTCTTCCAAGTAAATGAATGATTTTTTCTATTTTTTCTTGCTCTTTATTTTCAATAACCGAATTAAAATACTCATCAAATGACCCTTGGTATTCATCACGCTTTTTATTGTCATAAACAGATGTTATAAAGGCTTTTAATTCTTTTAAATTTTTACTTCCATTTGTTTCAACGAGGTTGTTCATCGTATTTATATAAAAATCGCCAACAACCACCTTGTTAAACTTTTTTGAACTTGTTTGGGTTTTCTTTTGCTTCATTTGTTCCCCCTGTTATAATGTACCCATATTTGATTAATTTTAAACAATTTTTATTATGATTTATTCTATTATTTTTCTTGGTATGGCAGGTGTTGGAAAAAGCTCAATTGGCAAGTCGGTTGCAAATGAATTAGCACTCAACTTTATTGATACAGATAAGGTAATTTCGGATCATTATCGACAGCCTCTTCAACGTATTATTTCAGAAAAGGGGGATCAAGAGTTCAATCGAATTGAGTCCACCTTTGTTTTAAAATTCACAGATGATCTCAATATTATTTCTCCAGGAGGAAGTTTTATTTACGCAACTGATGTCATAAAAAAAATTCGTGACCAAGCCTTGCTATTGTATTTGTATGACGAGCCAAAGAATATAAAAAAAAGAATTTCAAATCTTAATACAAGAGGGATTGTTGGCTTGGAAAAAAAATCATTTGAACAACTTTGCTTTGAACGCCACGAACTATATCAAGCAGCCGCTCACATTCAATTCAATCTAAACCTATTTAGTTTTGATGAAATTACACGTCAAATTATTGAATATTTAAAATTAGCACTAAAAGATCGCCTGTAATCCGTGTGGCGTTGCTTTTTTTATTTCCACTTTTACAATGTCACCGGGATTTTGATTCTCTTTTTTGGGAGCATAAACCAATACATTTGCATCATTTCTGCCAATAATTCGTTCGTTATCAACTCGTTCAATTAAGATTTCTTGAGTTAAATTAACCCAACGTTTGTTTTTTTCAAGCGAATGTTTCTTTTGGATGTCGATCAATGTTGTGATGCGCCGTGTTTTTTCTTTTGGAGAAACATCATCAGGGAATTTTAAAGCTGCTCGGGTATTTGGCCGTTCGGAATACTTAAATATAAATGAATGATCAAACTTCACTTCTTCACATACTTTTGCCGTCTCTAAAAACTCTTCCGGTGTTTCTGTCGGAAAACCAACAATAATGTCTGTTGAAAGTGCAACATTTGGGATCACTTGCCGCATTTTTTTAATTAGCGCTAAATACTCAAATTGAGTGTAGGTTCGATTCATTTTTTTTAACACCCGATCATTTCCTGCTTGAAGAGGCACGTGGATTTGCTTGCAAATGTTAGATCTCTCACTAATTAACTGCAATAAATCCATTGGAAAATCTTTAGGGTGAGGAGATGTAAACCGGATTCGCTCAATGCTTGTATTTGAACTAATTTCAAATAATAAATCAGTAAAACTGGCAGATCCGTAACGATAAGAGTTCACATTTTGTCCCAACAGTGTCACTTGCTTAAAACCTTGATCAACCAATTCATTAACCTCATTAACAATTGACTTAACTGATCGGCTCCGTTCTCTTCCACGGGTATATGGGACCACACAAAATGTGCAAAAATTGTTACAACCTCTCATAATTGCGATCCAAGCGTTTGCCCCTTCTTTTCTCGCCGCTGGAATTTGATCGTAAGTTTCAAACTCTGACAATGTGACGTCAAAAGGTTTGGATGTGTGCTCGGATTCAATGGCGTCATTAATTAAATTAGGCAATGCTCTATAACTGTCTGGCCCAGCAATTAAATCTATCTTTAATTTTTTGTTATCTAATAAATCTTTTTTAAAATTGGTCGCCATACACCCTAACACACCCACCATTAATGATCGGTTCATTTGTTTTAACTCATGGACACGATTCAGTACTTTATTATTCGCATTTTCTCTGACGGAACATGTATTGAGAAGCGCAACATTCGCTGAAATAATATCATTTGTTATGGTAAACTTTGCAGATTTCAATATGCTTTCCACCAGCTCTGAATCATAAACATTCATTTGACAACCGTACGTTTCAATAAATACTTTTGTCATGCGAGTTCTCCGACCATTTCTTGATTCCGGACATCTTTTAATTTAACGTTGACTACGTTGTTTTTTAAATTTTCATTTGATTTCAAACGCACTTTGACAAAATGCTCGGTAGATCCTATCCAGTCATCCCCTTTTTTTTGTTCAAATAATACACTTCTTTTCTTACCTATCTCATTATGAAGATAATCTGCCCATTTTTTTGCGTGCAAATGTCTTAAAATTTCACTTCGTCTTTTAATTTCTTTTTTATCAACAGGATGTTCAAACTTTCGTGAATGCGCCATGGTTCGTTCTGAATAACTAAAAACATGGAAATAATCGATGGGAGCATTATTTAAATAATGGACTGTTTTTTCAAACAAAGCATCGGTTTCACCTGGAAACCCTACAATAACATCTGTGCCGATGCAAATTTCTGGAAGTTGAGACTTGATTGTTTTAATGTAATCATCATAGACTTCTATTGAATATTTTCGACGCATAAGCGTTAATATCTCATTGGTTCCACTTTGTATTGGCAAGTGCAAATACCGACAAAAATTGGGGTGCTTTTCCCATAATTCAATTAATTTTCCACCGATAGTTGTTGGTTCAATTGACGATATTCGAATACGCGTATTTAAATTTAGATTTAATAAAGTTTCAAGTAGTTCGTAAAAATTAATCCCACTATTTTCATACGTTCCTAAATTAATCCCTGTTAAAACAAGTTCTTTTACACCAAGTCCGATGAGTGAGCGTGCATCCTCAATGATATTATCAAAATTTCGACTTCGAGCAGGTCCTCTGGCAAAAGGGATAATGCAAAATGCACAATAAAAGTCGCAACCGTCTTGTATTTTTAGATTTACTCTCGTATGCCGGGGATCAAAACTAGAGTAGGTTTGAAAAAAAGGCTTATTCGAAATCTTCCCTACGTGAACACCACTTTCACCACCAAGCACAATGTTTTTTGTATTCTTTTTCTCTTCATTTCCAATGACCCACTGTACATTTGGAAGTTTTAATAACTGGGCCTTTTTAATTTGAGATTGGCACCCGATTAAAGCAACTTTAGTATTTTTGCAGGTTTGATTAATTTTTCTTAATAACTTTTGGGTGTCCTTATCGCCATTCTCTGTCACAGTACAAGTATTAATAATTACAATATCTGGATTCTGATCCATCGAAACTTCTTCTATTCCAGCATTTCTGAAATCATTAATTAAACCGGCGGTTTCAGAATGATTCAAACGACATCCTTGTGATAATAATGTTACAGTTTTATTTTTCATTTTTATGGATATTGATTATATCATTGCTTATTTTTATTGACCACAAAACCAAGCTTTTTCTCGCTGAAATTAATGTTTAAAAATAATTAAAACTGGGTATATAACTAATACTCTCAGTAAAAGATATTCATGATCAAAAAATTTATAGTATTTTGTATTCTGTTGTTTGTCAGTTCGGCTTTTGGAATTAGTAATGAAACCATTATTCAAATCACGTTGTCTGATTCTAAAGATGGTGTGTTGCAAGGCATTTACCCTGCGAAAGTGTCCATTATCGATCATGCTACCAATAAAGTATACTGGACAGAACGTCAAAGCATTTCATTCAAAGATGGCTTTACAGAATTAAAGCTTGGTCCGGTTGATAGTTTTCATGATATTGAATTACCGCGTGTCATTTTAGAAATTGAAAATAATTACCTTGATTTTCCAATATATCCGACACTTTTTGCAATTCATTCTAAAACAGCGGAGCAACTGGTTGATCAATCTGCCTTGTTTATCGCAAAAGGCAATGTTGGTTTGGGCATAAAAACACCTGAAGAAAAACTTTCAATTCAAGGCAACTTGCTATTTTTAGGAGCAAATGATGGGATTAAATTCTCAAATGGTCAACAATTAACAGGTGCAAGATTCTCTTCGATGGCAACAGCATTAGATACAAACAGTGGTTCAATATTATCAATGTCATCAAACGTTAAATCTATTACTGCAAATATCGCGGCTTTGAGGGCCTCCATTAACGTGCTGGAGACAGCAAGCGGTGCAAATCCAATACAAATTAATTCAACTCTAAATAATGCGATTTTAAAAATAGATACTGACGGAAAAATTGCGCCTTTCAACTCTTTTTATGTTGCTGATTCAAATCATTATTTTTTAAGAACCACCAATAAGGAACTGTCAGCAACAAAATTTGGATCCGATTTTAAAATCAATCAAAACACACTAGTGCTTGATGATCTTGATGCTTTAACGCTTTCTAACGCGTCATTATCAATGCCGGCTTCGGGTCAAGGTGCACTACGTTTCTCAAATGGCATTTATTATGTTTATCAAGACAATCAATGGGTTAAGATTGCTAATGAAAGTACCGTATCTCCTTTTCCAATGGTTCAATTTGAATCGAAAATATTAAACGCATTGACACCAAGTGCCGGCAATGGTGCCTTGGCTTATGATGGGTCAAATTTCTTTTTATGGAATGGAAGTTGGACGAAACTAATGAATTATGACTTTACAACTCTGACAAGTTCAACCAGTGCTGCGAACTTCTTGATGCTTGATCATACTGGCACTCCGTATAAAGGGCAATTGGCGCCAAACCATGCACTTAAAATGGGTGTAAATGGGATTCAATTGAATGATCAATATCTATCGGATTCAGCGTTAATGTATTGGAAAGATAATCAATTAAAAGCGGTTACCATTGGATCAAATTTGGAATTTTCAAATGGAACAATTGCTTTTAAATCACCCTTAATGTTTAGCTCTAATGCGGTTGGTATTGGTGTTGATCCAACTGAAACATTGGATGTGAATGGGGCACTTCGATTGCGCACTCAATCGCTCCAATCATTATCCAATGTTTCGGCTGGTAGTATTGTTTATGATGGTAGCAATTTTAAAGGTTGGGATGGCTCTGAATGGAAATCATTGTCCACATCTAGTGTATCCACATCGAACACTCATTGGACTTATGGCAATAATCATTTGGTTTCAAATCCGATTGGTAATGTTGGTATTAAAGCTGTAAACCCTCAAGCAACATTAGATGTAAGTGGTAATTTAAGAATTCGTTCATTACCTGTTAATCAATCACATCATAAATTTTTAGTTGCTGATACGGATGGGGATGTATTTACTCGAACAATTCAACTCAATGATTTAGTTTCAGATTCTTCACAAATTAAAGTGAATGGCTCGGCATTGGAATTTGGTACAATGAGTGCCAATAGCAACGATCTTATGGTTTTTTCTAATGATTCATGGCAGCCCAAACCATTAACTACCGATTCGTCGCTCGTATTTAATAACTTTAAACTTGGCGTTTCGACTTTAAATGCAATTTCAGGTGAGGTGCTGCTCTTCAAAAATAACGCCTGGTATTCTGAATTTCTAACCGATAATAATTCACCGATCATTCTTGAGAACTTTAAATTAAAGTTGGCGACTCAAAATGCCACTATTGGTCAGCAGCTAACCTGGAATGGTTCATCTTGGGTTCCGTCTCGAAACGAAGCTGTTTCTTACACAGGAACAAATGGAATTGTTATCAATAACTCTGAGATCGGTTTCGCCAACAATTTGGATTGGTCAAATAATGCATTTACAATTGGGTCCAATTCCGCAGCGAGTTTTAAGGTGAATCGAATGACAAGTTCATTAACATCACCAATAAAAGTTGTTGATGCTAATGACTCAACATTGCTTGACATTAATGCTGCTGGGCAAATTAGTATCGGATTTAATGGTGCGCATAATGGTTACTCTATCGCGAGTCATGGGTTTAATTTATTTACACATATGTTATCTCGATATCAGGCTGCTGTAGGAACAACCAATATTGGGTCAACTGAGTTTGGTCCAACATTATTGGTTCACAGTATTAAATATGATAATCCTGCACCCTCACGCTCCATTGTTGAAGTCTTGTCTATTTCAGGCGAGTCACGTCTTGAAATTCAAGAAGGAGGCAATGTTGGAATTAAAACGGGTCAGCCACAAGCAACTTTAGATATTAATGGCTATGCAAAACTTAAAAAATATTCAGCTGAGCCAACGTCTTGTGATATTTCTAAAGAAGGCTCAATTGCACTAACAAGCACATATAAACTTTGTGCGTGTAATGGGTCTAATTGGGTCGAAACCAGTGATGGCTCGACTGCCTGTGATTGGTAAATAACATCCATTTCGTTACAAAATCATTTGTTACCATTAACGAATGTGTTAACTTATAAATGTATGGTGAGATATATTAAAAAAAAGACCATTGCAAATGATTATCAATTTATTAATGATTTTCAGCCAGAGAAAATTACAGAATCACGATCAATGCCAGACTTATCAGCACCGCCTTCGCCAGCTGGTGTCAATCATCAGAAATTCAGAAAACGATTTAATAAAAAAGTAGCTGATAAAGTGGCGCAAGACATATCCAGATCATTTTCATCACCTTCCATGATCAATGGCCCAACTTTGGACCCTGAATTTCTAAAGCAACTTCAATCGCTAAAATGCAATGAAAGGAAACCGAGTTATGGACGACGGCAGTCATATTCTCAAGACACTGTAAATAAAATAAATTTGATTTATGGTTTAAAACCTCAAAACATAAGGAATGAGAATGAAGAACAACAACCTCCGTTAACAAAGTTTGTCGCAACAAGAAAAACAAGTAAAACATTCAATCCTAAAACCTTTAACCGTCTGCCAACTATACTTGAAGAACGTGTTGGGGACTCGGAAAATGACACATCACTTTTTTAAGCCATCATCACTTCTTTACATTTAGACCCTATTCGACAATAATTAACCTAATTTTAATTTATTCAATTATTTTAATGATTAACTACTTCAAACCAAGGATTGCATATGATGATGAAAAAAATAATTAGTTCGAACACGTTGAAAAATGCGGGCACTGAGATTAGTGGTCGATCGTTATCACCAACACAATCCTTTTATGGGTTTAAAACGGTCAAACATAATGCCTCAAATGAAGACTTCGAATCACAAACCTTAAATCGTTCTAAAACACAGACCCGTTTAAAAATAAACACCGCATCTAACAGACGTGACAATCCAACTGATGTGCTGGAAGAACTCATTCATTATCCATCTGAAATGATGTCGCCAATCAATGAAATATACCCAATTCAAGAACCATTTAAGGATAGCGGCGCTTAATTTATTATTCCCACTCAATCGTTGCTGGTGGTTTTGATGAAATGTCATAAACGACTCGATTGATGCCATCGACTTCATTAATGATTCGAGCCGACATTTTTTCAAGTACTTGATATGGAATTCGTGCCCACTTGGCTGTCATTGCATCGTCTGATGTCACACAGCGAATTGCGCAAGTGTTTTGATAGGTACGCTGATCCCCCATTACACCAACGGATTTAACTGGTAATAAAACAGCAAATGCTTGCCAAATATCACGATATAAACCGGCTGCTTTTATTTCCTCTAAAACAATTGCATCCGCTTTTTGAAGAATTTCAGCTCTTGATTGCGTTGGTTCACCTAAAATTCGAATCGCTAAGCCAGGTCCAGGAAACGGATGACGGTACACAATATCTTCATTTAATCCCAAGGCTAAGCCAACTTGCCGCACTTCATCTTTAAATAACATTTTTAATGGTTCAATGACTTTAAAGTTCATATCTTCAGGTAAGCCTCCCACATTATGATGGGTTTTTATGGTATGCGCAGTACTCGAAACACCAAATTTTGCTGATTCAATGACATCTGGATACAGTGTTCCTTGTGCTAGGAATGGCATGTCCTTTTTTAGCTTTGCAACTTCTCGTTCAAATACTCGAATAAATTCATTGCCAATCACTTTTCGTTTTTTTTCTGGTTCAGAAATACCAACTAATTTTTCATAAAAATCATTTTGTGCATTTATATAAACTAACTTGATCTTGAATTGATCCTCAAACACGTCTTTAATGCGTTGGCCTTCATTTATTCTCATATAGCCCGTATCGATAAACATGCAGGTTAATTGATCACCAATGGCTTTGTGCAATAGTGCTGCAACAACTGCTGAATCTACCCCACCAGACAATGCACATAATACATTGCTTGATCCAACTTCAGCTTTAATTCGTTTGATTGATTTTTCTACAAAAATTTCACTGGTCCAATTTTTTTCAACATTGGCAATGTTAATTACAAAATTCTCTATAATATTTTTACCGAAATCAGTGTGTGACACTTCTGGATGAAATTGAATCCCATACATTTTTTTATCATGGTTTTCGAATGCCGCAACATTACAAGTGGGGGTGCTTGCTATGGCATGAAACTCATGGGGAATTTTCTTTACACTATCGCTATGAGACATCCAGATGTTAATTTTTTGTGGTACTTTTTTAAATAAAATTGATTCTTTATTAATTTCGAGTTGGGAGCCACCGTATTCTCGTGATGATGAATTTGCAACTTCTCCACCCATTTTAATTGCCATTAATTGCATGCCATAGCAAATGCCAAGTACGGGAACACCTAAATCAAAAATATCTGCGTCAATTGTTGGCGCATCTTGGTCTGAAACTGATGCTGGCCCTCCAGATAAGATTATACCCTCCGGTGCCTTATCTTTTATATCCTCTGCTGAAGTTGAGTGAGATATTACCTCAGAATAAACATTCAATTCTCGAATTCGCCTTGCTATCAACTCTGTATATTGAGAGCCGAAATCAAGGATCAGAATCATTTATTTGTACATTCCTAAATTCTGCACTTTTTGATAAACTTTGCCTTCTGTTAATAATGAAGGCGCCACAATAACCTCAATCTTTTTATGGAGATCTGAAATCTGCTCAGCACCAACTGTTGCCATGCATGTGCGAATTGCACCCGCTAAATTTTGTGATCCATCATCTGATTTTGATGGACCTAAAAGAATTTCTTCTAATGAAGCTACGGTTCCAACTTCAACGCGTGCACCGCGTGGTAAAACGGCATTTGGTGTTGCCATTCCCCAATGAAAACCATTGCCTGGGGCTTCCTTTGAACGTGCAAGCGGAGATCCGATCATAACAGCATCCGCTCCACAGGCTAACGCTTTACATATATCACCTGAATTTACGATCCCACCATCAGCAATAATATTCACATAATTACCAGATTGGTTGAAATAATCATCTCTGGCTTGGGCCGCATCTGAAATCGATGTTGCCATTGGTACGCCAACGCCTAAAACACCACGTGTCGTGCATGCTGCACCCGGGCCAATTCCAACAAAAATTGCTTCAACACCGGTAGATAGTAATGTTGCAGTTACATCATACGTTGCTGAGTTGCCTACCCAAACTGGGACATCCATACTTTTGCAAAACGAATCCAAGTCTAGGGCTTCAACGCCATTTGCGCTTTTATGTTGTGTAGAAACAACGGTTGACTGAATAAGAAAAGCATCAACTTTTTCTTCACTGGCAATTTTACCGTACTTTTTAGCATTTACGGGTGTAGAAGAAACAACGACTGGAGCATCACTCTTTTTAATTTCTTGAATTCTTTTGCGAATCAGTGATTCTTTAACCGGTTCTTCTTTGTAAATTTTTTGCATTAAATCAACGTAATCTGCTTTTGATATTGCAGATATTTTCTGTAGTATCTCATCAGCATCTTCATAACGTGTTTGAACACCTTCAAGGTTCAGAACACCCAGTGCGCCCATATTTCCAAGAAGAGACGCTGTGGCAGGGCTTACGACAGAATCCATTGCGGATCCAATGATCGGTATTTCTAATTTTAGATTTCCAATTTTAGTTGAAATATCAACAATATCGGGGTCTAGCGTGTAGGATGAAGGCACAAGCGCAATTTCATTTAATCCATACGATCTTTTAAAATGATTAAATTCTTTTGCAGTCATATCGTCTCCAATTTTTTGTTTGATGTTACCATCGATTATCAAAGATATCAATTAAAAATCATTAATATTTTTTTTGCTTTTAAATGATGTTATTTTCTTATTGTAAATGTTTAATATATTGTGAAATTGTTTTGAATTTCTTTTCAATTCATTTATACTTCCATCTTTTGCTAATTTGATTGGGATTGTTTTATTTAAATAAATTTTATTGTTATAAAAAACAAATTTTTGAATGATACCTTGTTTTGTTTTTTCAGACCAATGCTGATCAAAAATATAATTTCCCAACCCATAAGATACATGCGCCCCATTAATTTTTTCATGATTTTGAACCCAATGGGCTTGGTCACCAATGATTAAGTCCGCACCACTTAGTACCATTTTTTTCGCCCATTCCTGCTCTATTTCTCTTGGAATGTGAGTATACTCAATGCCCCAATTCACCATTACAATTAATACATCAACTTGTGAATCACATTTACGAATCGCGGAAAGTGCCTGTTTATCGAGCCATGCAACACCCGCTGATGTTTCTGTCGCTTTAGAAATGGATCCCGGCACATTATTAAATGCTAAAAACCCAAATTGTTTCCCTTTCCTTTTCAAAACTTCGCAATGATACGCCGCTTTTTTTTCTAATCCAGCGCCCACATGTTTGATATGATAATAATCCAATGTATCAAGGGTTTCTTTTAATCCAGATTGTTTTGCATCGCCCATATGGTTCCCAGCGACTCCGACCAAATGAATGTTTGATTTTGACAACCCTTTCGCATATTCTGACTTTCCAATAAGTAACCATGATGATTTTGGATATTTAAAATTTTTAACTAAAGGTGATTTAAAATTAACGATATTAATATCAGAGTTTTTAAATAAATGACGGGTCCCTTTCCAAGGGTGATGAATATCTTTATGTCGATTCATTGCCAAATGGACACCACGTGCTAAAACAACGGTTCCACCAGCTGTTAGTGTGATATTTTTTTTAAGAAAATCGTCATAAAAATCTGATTTTAAGCGAAACGCTTTAACTTGGATGGCGCCTTCATTTGATTCAAAAAAATAGTTATTATTTATTGGTAGGTAATGCAATTTATTATCAAATGAATTCCAGGGAAGAATAATCACTTGATTGTTTTGTAATTCAGCAATTGAATTTATTTCTGAGATATTTGGAACCGCCCATTTTAAAATTTTCAGATATGGTTTTAACGTAACCAAGTGCTGACCCTTTAGGTCATGGATTTCTGAGTCGGGGGTTATAAATGGAACAAATGTTAGCGTTTTAATATGGATGGTTGCACTAGCAAATGTTATCAACAACGCTATTAATGTAATAAATATAAAATTTTGTCTCATTTCTCTTACTTTATCACGTGATCTAAGCGGATAACATTATTTATAAAAATGAGTATTTTAATCAAATATGTTTTTCACACTGATTACGAGTGAATGTTCAGGAATGTATGCATATAAATCTAT
>MDTB01046568.1_pt1 | contig 12607 bp, 6 predicted proteins | sample 811161 | NCBI WGS metagenome assembly MDTB01 (sample SAMN05326650, study PRJNA326480) | marine metagenome | isolation source: seawater | place: Mediterranean Sea | collected 2009 | reverse complement strand
TCCAAATTTAGAAGGGAATCTAGACCTTCAAAAAAAAGAGATTCCACACATTTCAGAGCTTTTTCTTGGACATGTTAGATATGGCACCTTTGGAAAAAACAGTAAAGAAGCGGTTCATCCTTTTCTAAGACAAAATAACTGGATGAATAGAAATCTAATTGTGGCAGGAAATTTTAATATGACCAATAATAAAGAGCTTTTTGATGATTTAGTTTCTCTTGGCCAACATCCAAAAGAAATGGCCGATACCGTTACTGTCATGGAAAACATTGGACACTTTTTAGATGAAGCAGTAATAAAAATTTATAAAAAATTAAGAAAAGAAGGAGTGTCTAAGCCAGAAGCTTCTAAAATCATTGGCCAGCAACTAGATATTACTAAAGTCCTAAAAAAAGCAACAAAAAATTGGGATGGAGGTTATGTAATCGGCGGAATGATTGGGCATGGGGACGCGTTTGTTGTTAGGGACCCATCAGGAATAAGACCTGCATATTTTTATCATGACGATGAAGTTGCTGTTATTGCTTCAGAAAGACCCGTAATTCAAACTGTATTTAACACAACTTTTGAAGACATTAATGAAGTTGATCCAGGCAATTGTGTTATTATAAAAAAAGACGGAAAAATAATTCAAAAAAATATTAACAAAGCCGTTGAAAAAAAATCATGTTCTTTTGAAAGAATATATTTTTCAAGGGGTAGTGATGCTGAAATATATAATGAAAGAAAAAAACTAGGGGCATTAGTTTTTCCTCAAATTCTTCAGGCTATAAATCATGATCTAAAAAACACTGTGTTTTCTTACATCCCTAATACAGCTGAGGTTTCATTTTTTGGAATGGTTCACAAAGCTCAGGACTATTTAAACAATTATGCAGAAGAAAAAATTTTAGAACTCGGAAGTGATATTTCTAAAGAAAAGCTTAGAAAACTTCTTTCGTTAAGACCTAGAATTGAAAAAGTTGCCATTAAGGATGCTAAATTAAGAACATTTATAACTGATGATTCAAGCAGAGATGAATTAGTAAAACACGTGTATGACATTACATATGGTTCTTTAAAAGAAAATGATAGCCTAGTAATTATTGATGATAGTATAGTTCGGGGAACTACGCTTCAAAAAAGTATTATTAAAATGCTTGATAGGCTTTCTCCAAAAAAAATTATTATTGTGTCTAGCGCTCCACAAATTAGATTTCCAGACTGTTATGGGATAGACATGGCTAAAATGACAGATTTAATAGCATTTAGAGCTGCTGTTTCATTATTATACCAAAATGGAAAAAAAGACAAAATAGAAGAAATATATAAATCTTGTATTTCTGAAAACCAAAAAGAAGCCTCCACGATTAAAAACATAGTAAAACAAGTGTATTCAGATTTTTCTGATGAACAATTGAGCCACAAAATATCACAAATGCTTAAAGAAGAGGACATTAATGCCGGGATTGAGGTTATATATCAAACCATTGATAATTTACACAAGGCATGCCCAAACAATTTAGGGGATTGGTATTTCTCTGGCGAGTATCCAACAAAAGGTGGAAACAAGGTGGTTAACCAAGCTTTTATAAATTACTTTGAAGGCTCTAACGAAAGAGCTTACTAAACTAAATACTGCTATTGTATTTTTCTTCAACTTTTGCCCAATCAATTACATTAAAAAAGCCATTAATATAATCAGGTCTTCTGTTTTGGTAGTTAAGATAATATGCATGCTCCCATACATCAAGTCCTAAAATTGGAGAACCTCCACACCCTATTCCATTCATTATTGGGTTGTCTTGATTTGAAGTCGAACAGATTTCAAGAGATCCGTCAGAATGAGCACATAACCAAGCCCATCCAGAACCAAATCTTGTAGCCGCTGCCTTAGAAAATTCCTTTTTAAATTCATTGAAACTACCAATAGATTTTTCAATTGCAGAAAGAAGGTTTCCTGACGGTGAACCTCCACCATTGGGGCTCATTATTTCCCAAAATAAACAATGGTTATAGTACCCTCCACCATTATTTCTAACGGCTGAGTTAGAAAGGTCAAGAGTAGACAATAAATCTTCAATATTTTTTCCTTCTAAGTCTGTCCCTTCAACGGCAGCATTTAGTTTTGATGTATACCCAGCATGGTGTTTCCCATGATGTATTTGCATTGTTTTAGCGTCAATGTGAGGCTCTAATGAATCAAAGCCATAGTTTAGGTCTGGTAATTGGAAACTCATAGTATTTATTATAAATTGTTATATAAAATTACATAAATCATTTAATAAAGCGTGATAGAACCAAACATAAAAATAATTAATGCCAGTGCAGGTTCAGGAAAAACCTTTTCGTTAGTTAAAGATATCATTTTAACACTGCTGATAAATAATAAAAACACATATAAAAAGATTTTAGCCCTCACATTTACAAATAATGCAGCTAATGAAATGAAAAATAGAGTCCTTGATGAACTTTATTTAATATCTATAGAAATTGAGCGATCAAAAACATATGAATTGATTGCTCCGAAAATAGAACTAACAAAGACAGAGGTTTCTAAAAAAGCAAAATTCATATTAAATAGAATACTTCATAATTATAGTTTTTTTCAAATAAGTACAATTGACAAATTCAATCACAAGATTATTAGAGCTTTTTCTCAGGAACTTGCTTTATCAAGTGATTTTAATTTAATCATTGATCAAGATGATTTTATAGAGGAATTTATATATGATTTTTTGGATAATATCGGATCAGAAAAACTCTTCACATCTTTGTTAACTGACTTTTCTGTAAGTAAAATTGAAAGAAATAATTCTTGGGATATCACAAATGATTTAAAAGACCTAATGAAGTATACATTAAACGAATCATATAACGAAGATTTAGCTAGGATTGAAAAACTAAATGAGAAAGGATTTAAAAAAACTAAAAACTTCTATTCAGAAACAAATAAGAGATTAAAAAATGAAATACTACGCTTGTCTAAAAGGTTACAGAATAAATATTCAGATTTAATTGACCAGCAAGTTTTTACAAATAATACTTTCATTAGCTTTTTAAATAAAATCCAAAAAGAAAAAATTGAAAAAATTGATTTAAAATCAATAAATAATAAAATTGAAGCTAATACTATTATAAAAAAGAAATTTGAAATTGAAAAAAATAGATTTGAGGAACAAATTCATTTTGATTTAAAGGACATAATAAAAAAAATAAACAAGTTTTCAGTTTTTATTAGCGCTTCAAATAATAATATTCAAAATGTATTAATAAATGAGCTCAAGACTTTTTCTAAGCGCTATCAAGATGAAAATAATATTCTGTTAATTTCTGAATTTAACTCACTTATTTCTGAAAACGTAAGCAATCAACCAGCACCATATATTTATGAAAAGCTTGGAACTAGATTTAAAAATTATTATATAGATGAATTTCAAGACACTTCTGAGCTTCAATGGAATAATTTAATCCCTTTAGCATCACATTCATTGTTAAATTTTGAAGAAAACCAATCTCCAGGACAGTTGTTTTTAGTAGGAGATCCCAAACAATCGGTTTACAGATGGAGAGGAGCAAATCCAGAAATTTTCACCACAATTCTTAAATCAGATCAAATGTTTAATCTTGGGATTGAACACAGAGAGTTGGAAAAAAACTACAGAAGCTCAAAAAATATTATTGACTTTAATAATGCTTTCTTTGAACATGTTTTAGCTTGTGTTAACTCAACAAAGCTCAAATCAAATTTCAATTCATTTAAACAAAAATCTAATAATAATTTTAGTGGAAAAATTGAGATTTCTCTATTAGAGAAAAATAAAGAAACATATAAAGAAAAAACATTAAAAAAAATCACAGAAATAATTAATAAAAAATCAAGAACCTTCGATTTATCAGATATCTCAGTTCTTTGCAGATCAAATGATGAATGTAATCTAATTTCTGACTATTTAATTGAGAAAAACATTAATGTAAATTCTGACGAGATGTTATATCTTGATAAATCAACAGAAGCTTGCTTTATTGTCGATCTTTTGAGGTTAATTCATAATCCAAAAAAAGAATACATAAAGGCTAGGGTTCTAAAATATTTGAGTAGATGTCTTGAAGTTGATGCGTCAAAATTTTTAGTTGATAATAATGAGATATCAGTAGAAGAATTATTTAAAGAATTTTTTAATCAAAATTTTCAAAAAATAAAACCATTAACAATTTATGGACAGGTAGAAGGCTTAATTAGTTCAACAACTCTTTTTGATAAATACTTAATTCAAACTAGCGGATTATTAGATTTAATTATCGACTACAATACTTCTTTTGACAAAAACACTAAATCATTTTTTGATTACTGGGACAAGCATAAGTCAAAGTCAAAAATACAATCTCCTAAGAACAGTAGTGCTGTAAAAGTGATGACCATTCACAAATCAAAGGGATTAGAATTTGAAATTGTGATTTTACCGTTTTTTGATTCAAGCCTTACATCTAGTAGAATGAAAACATGGATTAATATTAAAAATGATCGTGAGGAAATAAGAGCAATGGTAGATTTTTCAAAAAAGCTACAATTCTTTAACGAAAAAACCGAAAAAAAATATAAATCGATAATTGAAAATCAGCTAATTGATAGCATTAATTTGATGTATGTTTCGCTCACCAGAGCGGTTAAAGAAAACTATATCATTTCAAAAGAAATATTTGAATATGATCAAACTTCTTTTGCATCCCTTTTAAATAGTTTTATTGCAAAAAATCATATAAATAATGAAATCAATAAAATCATTGTTGGTTCTGATGAGAAACCTGACACTAAAATAGAAAACAAGAATATCCTGAAATTAGAAAAGCACAAAAGAAATGATAAGGTAATGATTGAAGATTTTCTATTTAATAGTAAGTATAAATCAACAACTACAGGAACTCTTTTTCACTCAATCATGGCTGAAATTCACTATAGTTTTCAGGCAGAGAAGGTTTTAGAGGATTTTTATTTAAGGGGTTTAATCAATGATGAAGAAAAAAAATCTTTCTCGCGATCAATTAATCGAATTGTCAATGACCCATTGTTGCAGGATTTATTTTCTCTAAATGTCGAAGTTTTAAATGAAAGAGAAGTTGTTATGAATGATAAAAGCATTTTAAAACCTGATAGAGTGGTTTTTCACAATCCTAGGCAGATATCAATAATTGATTACAAAACTGGCGAGGAAATAAGTAAGCACAAAATCCAACTTAAAGAGTATTCCTCTAGCATGAAAGAATTTGGGTTAAAGGTTAAAAGCCTTTTTTTAGTTTACACTTTAAGCACACATAAAGTGGTGAAAATTTAATCTTTACATAACTCCTTGTCTCTTACAAATTTTCAAAAAAAAGGCATTATTTGTGCAAAATCATTAAGTTTGTGATTGGATTAATCTGCAAAAACAATAAAATGAAAAAATTTGTTAAAATATTTTTTGTTCTATCTCTTGTGATATTTACTACAAATTCATTTGCACAAGACAAGAACAATCCTTGGCAATTTAGTTTCGGCGTAAGTGCTTTAAACTTCAACGGAACAAATGACTCAGGTGAAGGTCTTTTTGATGAATATTTCGGCCTTGAAGAGCACTGGAATGTTCAATCATCAATAAGCACTGTTAGTTTATCAAGATATGCGGGTAACGGGTTTTCGATTGGCTTTAGAGCTTCATTAAACAACTTTACTAAGTTGTCAGATGGATTTGGAAAATACCCAGAGAATAGAGTTTCACCGATGGATATGAAATCCTTTGATATTCTTGTAACAAAAGACTTAAGCAAATATTCTTTTTACAACTTAGAACCTTACATTGAAATTGGAGCTGGACAAACACACGTAGAAAGTCAACAAGATAATCACGTTAATTTAGGTGTTGGCGTTCATTACCCAATCAGCGAGAAGGTCTCTTTAAAAATAAACACTGTATATAGAAAGAATTTTAAAAATGATGGTTTAGTTGATTACGCTTCTAAAATACATCCTCATTTTCAACATAATGTAGGTCTTTCAATCAACTTTGGAGGAAAAGATAGTGACCAAGATGGAGTTTATGATCAACATGATGATTGCCCAAAAATTCCTGGTCTACCATCATTCAATGGTTGTCCTGATTCAGATGGAGATGGAATCGAAGACTCTAAAGACGCTTGTCCTGAAGTGCCAGGACTACTAGAGTTCAATGGATGTGCTGATTCAGACGGTGATGGTGTAGCTGATCCTAGCGATAAATGCCCTTCTGTTGCAGGTCTTTCTAAGTTTGACGGATGCCCAGATTCAGATGGAGATGGAATAGAGGATTCTAAAGATGAATGCCCTAATGCGGCTGGTCCTGCAGGTTATGGAGGATGTCCAGACACTGATGGTGACGGAGTTTCTGATCAAAAAGATAAATGTCCTGAAATTGCTGGTCCTTCTGATAATAATGGATGTCCAAACCCTACAGCTGAAGCTATTGAAAAACTAAATGCTCTAGGAGCTGTTGTTCAGTTTGAATTAAATGAGTATAACATTAAGTCTGAAGCATTGGATTTATTGTTTGCTGTTTATGAAATTATGTCAACATATGGAAATACAAACTTCTTGGTTGAAGGTCATACAGACAATTCTGGACCAAAATCATTTAACAGTAAGCTTTCTCTTGATAGAGCTAATGAGGTCAAGTCTCATCTAATAGATAAAGGCGTTGAAGCAAATAGACTTTCAACTGTTGGATACGGTGAAGATAAGCCGAAGGAGTCTAACAAAACAAGAAAAGGAAGAATAGCTAATAGAAGAGTGGAATTCAAAGTAGTAGAGTAATACACTTTTTTAACTTAACAATTCATATAAAAGCGTCTCAATTGAGACGCTTTTTTTATTTTAGTAATAGATGATTACTTTTTATTATAAAGTATTAAAAGAAACAATCTCAAAGTTAGATTTACAAAAAACATTTTTTATTATTCCTAACAAAAGATCAAAAGCTTTATTAAAAAATGACATCATTAATTTGATCAATAAACCAATAATTGCACCGATAATATTAAGCATTGATGATTTTACAGAACAAGTGTCAGGACTTAAGGAATCCACCAGAACAAATCAAGTTTTTGATCTATTTGAGTCCTATTTAAAAATATCTGATCTTAACGATATTAAATCCTATTCAAAGTTTAGGACTTGGGCAAATACATTAATAAATGATACTAATGACATTGAGATGTCTTTGTCTTCTAAGGATGAGGTTTTTAATTATTTGTATGAGCTTCAAAAGCTTAATATGATAAATGATGATGAAAAAAATATTGGACTATGGAAATTACTTCCAAAAATCATTAAAATATTTAAATCATTACAGCTTGAAACAGGTAGCGTAAACAAAGGTCAAATACATTTGCTTGCAAAAGAAAATATCAGTGATTTTTCAATTGCTCATTCAGACTACTCTTTCATATTTGTTGGCTTAAATTCCCTTTCTAAATCGGAGGAGTTCATTATTAATTATCTTTTAGAAAACAATAGGGTAAAAGTATTTTGGGATTATGACCATGAATACTTAAATAATCCGCTACATCAAGCTGGTCATTTTTTCAGAAAGTATAAAAAAACTTGGCCACATTATACTGGTAATTCATTCTTGCTAGGTGAAGATTTTTCTAAAGAAAAAAAAGACTTTTTAGTTTATGAAACGGCTAAAAATGTTGCTCAAGTAAAAACCGTTGCCAGAATTTTAAGCGATATATATTCAGGGGAAAATAATAACAAAACAGTTGTGATTCTACCAAGAAGTGAGCTTTTAATCCCGATGTTAAACTCTATTCCTTCAGTTGTAGACGATATTAATGTTTCAATGACAATTCCATTATTGGACCTTCCTTTTTCGGAGCTTAGTTTTAGGATAGTTAATATGTATGTAAATCATAACAAAAAAGGGTTTTTCTATAAAGATGTACAAAATGTTTTATTAGATCCAAAGCTTACTACAGTTATGGATATTAAAAGCTCTATTATTAAAGATTTTTTAGATAGCATAACTGAGAAAAATCTAATTTACGTTTCGTTAGATAAACTCAAAAATGAATTCAAAGGATCTAAAGTAATTGATTTAGTATTTAAATCAACCAAAGAAAATATACTCAAAAACATAGAAACCCTTTTCGAGATAATAAAGAATAAAGAAAATAATTCTTTGGCAATTGATCAATTTAATTCAATTAAACAGGTTTTGTTAATTATTAAAAACTTTTTGCAAAAGCAAAAGTTTAAAATGGATTATAAAGACTTAAGAGATTTCTATTTAGACATGCTTAAAAACCAATCCTTAAGTCTTGTTGGAGACATTAATTCTAAGGTTCAGATAATGGGGCTTCTAGAGTCAAGAGGAGTTGACTTTGACAATGTTATTATTTGCTCGGTTAATGAAGGTGTTTTACCTAAAGATAACTTTAACAGTACTTTTCTTCCATTTGATGTTAGAAAAAAATTTGACTTACCTACAATTGAAGATGCTGATGCAAGAACAGCATATGATTTTTACAGATTAACACATAGATCCAATAAAGTTCATTTAATATATAACTCCAATCCTGATGGATTGGATTCTGGCGAAAAGAGCAGATATATATATCAACTAGAGTTTCAAAAAAAATCTAACTATAAGATCTCTAATATATCTTCTTATTTTCCATTGAACTTTGAAAAAACAAAACAAGAGGAACATATTAAGTCTCGAGAAGTATTCAACAGACTCAATGAAATTTCAAAAAAAGGCTTTACTCCGTCAGCTTTCAAAGATTATGTTGAAGATAAAATTCGATTTTACGATAAATATATTTTACAAATTAAAGACTCTGAATCTGTGGTTGAGAGAGCAGAACATAGAGGTGTGGGGAATATATTTCACAATACAATGGAAGCTTTGTATAAGGATCAAGAGAAAAAAATACTTAAAATTAAATCTCTAAATCAAATTTTAAATAAAGCAGAAGAAACTTTGGCTCAAAAATTTATTGAAGAATATGGTAAAGATTACAATTATGGAAAAAACATTATTGCTTTTCAAACCATACTAAAAAATGTCAAAGAATTAATCAAAAATGATATTTCTAAAGTTGAAAAAGGCGTAAAGATTAAGGTTCTGATTATCGAGGAATTACTAGCTGTTAATTTTACAACAACCAATTCAGAAATCAAGTTTGCCTTAAAAGGTAAAATGGACAGAGTCCAAGAAGAAGATGGAGTGCTTCATGTCTTGGATTACAAAACAGGTAATGTTGAACCAAACAAGCTGACTTTTACAGATAATGAGGATATCATTCAAAGTAAAAAAACCAATATTGTTCAGTTGGCTTGCTATAATCTGATCGTAAGTTCAATACTTAATGCAAACAAACCTTTTAAATCGGGAATTATATCTTTTAAGCATATTAGTCAAGGGACTTTATGGATGAAAGAGAAAATTTCTTTCAAAAAAAGAAAAGATATTTTTAATGAGGGTGACCTTAAGAATTTTGAAAATTTAGTTTATGAAATTGTTGAAGATATTTATGACGTCAATTCTACTTTCAAAAACGAATAATTAAATAAGAAATATTAAATTTGCCAAGATTTAAAAAATCAGGTCCTATAGCTCAGTTGGTTAGAGTAGATGACTCATAATCATTTGGTCCCTGGTTCGAGCCCAGGTGGGACCACTGCTAACTCCCTGACAATCAGGGAGTTAGTTATTTTTAAACCCCTTTGGGTTCCATTTGGGGTTCCATTTATTAAAACTTTTTAATATCACTTTAAAGTTAAAACATTTCATGACAGGACAAAAAAGTGTATCCGCGGATACACTTTTTGGTGGAACCCCGGGGTTCCATTTTTTTTAATTTTAGTGGAACTTGAAAGTTCATCCAGTTGTTTTATATTTTTGATTGTAACTTTATGATTCTTATTATTTTAGTTTATGTTAAAAAACAAACACTCTTTTGAATACAAAAACAATCATATTGAAATATTCAAAGATGATGTGATTTCTTTTCTAAAGAAACAACCTGATGCTTCTATAGATGTTATTGTTACTGATCCAGCATATTCAGGAATGAATCAAAAACTAAAATTAGGGACAGGAAGAATAATTGGCACCTATGAAAATAAAGGTAAAGATAAATCAAAGTGGTTTTCAGAATTTCATGACACTGAAGACAACTATTCGATTTTTCTTGAAGAATGTAAAAGAGTTTTAAAAAAAGAAACAGGTCATATTTACATTATGTTTGATTCTTTTTCCTTGTTAAGTCTAGGCCCTATTGTAAGAAAAATTTTTGATGTAAAAAACTTAATCGTTTGGGACAAAGTTAACATTGGTATGGGTCATTATTTTAGGAGAAGACATGAGTTTATACTGTTTGCTACTAATAAAAATAATCACAAGATAAGTTCAAGAAGTTTTCCTGATGTATGGAGATTCAAAAGAATTCATAACTCAAAATATCCAACCCAGAAGCCAGTTGAAGTTTTCCAAACAATGATTAAAGCTAGTGCTAAAAATAATTTTACAATATGTGATCCTTTTCTTGGAAGCGGTTCATCAGCAATTGCTTCAATAATTAATAATTGTAATTTTATTGGGTGTGATATTTCTGACAAGGCCATTGAAACGTCTGTTTCAAGAGTGCAAGAATACTTAAAATCAGGAAAGGATATTCTTCAAGCAAAGTCAATGGCGGTTGACGATAAAAATTTTTGGGATTAAATGGGAAGTTTATCTAAAGTCAAAGCTTTATTTGGGTTTACGTCACCCAGAACATTAGAAAAAATAATTCCAGAGGTTAAGTTGTTAGCTGATTTTTTTTCAAATCGCCAATGGACAGGAAACAATGAACTTCAATCACTTTTTTTTGAACGGTTATTTAACTCTGAATTTTATGAGGGAGATAATTATCCTTCTGATCCTGCTTTTGCCGCTAGAGATAGAATTACTAGAGCTCCAAAAGCATTTGGTTTTGTTGATTTAAAGCCAAAAATTAAACTTACGCAAGCCGGTAAACTATTACTTGAGGGTAAAAGAATTGAAGAAACATTCACAAGACAAATGTTAAAGTTCCAGTTACCCTCACCTTATCACACCCAGTCAAACACAATTGAGTTTTCAGTAAAACCATATTTGGAGCTACTTAGATTAATCAAAGAAGTCAATAGTCTGTCAAAAACAGAGATTGCTTTGTTTTTTTCACAGCTAACAAATTATAAATTTTTTGAGACAATAGTAGCTAAAATTCTAAAATTTAGATCTGAATCCAAGAGTTATACAGGTAGTCGTAAAATGTACGTTTCAGAATGTTTTACTAATGAAATTTCAGAAATATTTCAACAAGAGATACAAGATAAAAACTTAAAAACAAGAGAAAGTTCAGATTCTTCCTATATCAAATTTTTTAAAACAAAAAGCTCTAATATGAAAGATTATGCTGATGCTTTTGTAAGGTATATCCGAGCAACAGGGCTTGTAACTTTTGAAAAAAGAACATTTAGACTGGTAATCTCTCCCCAAAAGGAAGAGGAAGTAAATTACATACTAAGTCAAATTGACAGAGAACCAAAGGAGTTTGAAAACATACATGAATTCAAAAAATATTTATTTGACCCTTACAACATCAACTTATTTTCAGACAATAAAGAATTATTGGTTAAGAAAATAGAAGGTTTAGGAGCAAATCAATTTAACAAATCTTCATCTATAGAGATACTAAAAGATATTCTTGAAGAAATGGAAATTAGTGTAAAAACAAAGAATATTGAAACTAAAATACAGGAGTTAAAAAATCATGACCAGCTACCTGATATTCTTAATGTTTTTGAGCAAATAAAAAACAAAGAGGTACCTGATGCTCCACTATTTCTTGAATGGAATGTTTGGAGAGCACTAGTAATGTTAAATTATGCTAAAAGAGTTGACGGAAATTTTATTATGGATATCGATGGTATGCCACTAAATTATGCTCCTGGTCAAAAACCAGATATAGAATCAGAATACAATGACTTCGGTATTATTACTGAAGTAACAATGTCCGGAGGTAATACACAGTATAAGATGGAAAGCGAATCTGTTCCAAGACACTTTGGTAAAGCGAAAGAAAAATTTGGTACGGAAACTTACTGTTTATTTATCGCTCCAAAAATAAGTGAAGGAACTCTAGCACATTTTTTCAATTTAAACAGATTCAACACAAAACTTTATGGTGGTAAAACTAAAATTATTCCATTATCAATAGATGAATTCATAGCGTTTATTAAAGTGGGGATTTCTAATAATTTTAATGATTCAACAGTATTGAAAAATTGGTTAGAAAAATCATGGATGAAAAATTTAAATTCTGACGATGAAGAGGTCTGGAATGAAAAAGTAGTTTCTTCTATCCCTGATTGGGTAAACTAAAACGTATTTTAAAAAAGTGATTCCGCGGAATCACATTTTGGTGGAACCCCGGGGTTCCATATTGGAACCCTAAGGGTCCCACTTAAATTTGTAACTCTCTGATAATCAGTAACGAGGAGGTGTGGTTATAGTCCAGGTGGGACCACCCTTAAAGCCCTTCGTAATGAGGGGCTTTTTGTTTAGATAAATAAACAAAGAACTTA
>MDTB01135905.1_pt1 | contig 12608 bp, 8 predicted proteins | sample 811161 | NCBI WGS metagenome assembly MDTB01 (sample SAMN05326650, study PRJNA326480) | marine metagenome | isolation source: seawater | place: Mediterranean Sea | collected 2009 | reverse complement strand
TTAAGTTTTGACTCCAAAACTTAAAATTTAAAACTTTGCCTTCATAACATGTCGTATAATCTAAGTTGCTTAAATTAGTCTGTGTTTCAGCACTGTAAATATTGCTATACCCAGTAACTATTTCAACTTTATCTAAATCAAGAGCTTTGTTTTCAATATTCATTACAGCTTTGTTTTGTTTAATTGCAATGTTTTTTGAACCAAAGTCTGATTGTACGCTAGACAAGACATATTCAGAATAATCATCAGTAATCTTTTTCTTGTTAACATTTATATATACTATCTTTTCTTCAAAAAGATTAACGTCGTATAACGTACAAACCTTAATTTGATTATTTTGATTAGTTTCGTTAATGTATAATTCAAGTGTGCCTGATTTTTTGGTTTTTTTATCTCTTGTAAAGACTAAGTTTAAATAAGGCAACACATTGTTTTGAACATTATCAAACCTAAAAATTGACTGTTTATTTTGGAGTATATTTAGATCTTTTGTGTCAAATTTAACAAAATACTCTAAACACCAGTCTTCAGAAAAGTCAAAATAAGATGTATCGTTTTCATAAAATTTATTTCTTAGTAACAATTTATTTGTTGTCAAGCCATTGTTATAAATTACATCTTCACTTTTTGTAGTATTTTCAAAAAAATTAATTGCTTTTATATTAACAATCTTATCTTTAAATGAATTAGACATATTTGTTTTGTTTTGAGAATTATATTCTCTTATATTTATAAATAAATCTGATTGCAAGCCAAAGCTATTGAATACTGATTTTAGAGAATTTTTTGTGCCTTTACTTTTTAAATAATCTTGTGAATTTATTAAAAATCTTTTCCATAAAATATTTTGAATTTTTCTTATAGAGCTTTCACTAAATTCTCTTTCAAAATATAAGTTTTTTTTGTCAAGCTTTTCTTTAATTAAGTTAGGAAATACTTCTTTAAAATCAAAACCTAACTGAGCAAGCGCATGAGGTAAAAACAAGCTTGACTGCTCTTTGTCATTAATATCTTCATAGTCAATAGATAATATTTCTGTTATTTGATCTAGGTAGCATTTTATATTATCAAAAAATCTTGCCCATATTAAAATCACATTTGCTAAAATACCATTAGCAGGTTGATTAACTCCTAAGAGTTCTTTCTTAGTAGTCCTATCAATAGTTACTTGTTCCTTTGATACAAAAACATTTAAATTATTATCAAAATCAGAACTGTCAATAAAAATATTTTTAGGAAAAAACTTCCATATAATATTTGGATTTATATCATCATAAACTGTTGCTTTACTTAATAGATCTTGTTGACTTGATAGTGTATCTGAAAAGTTGGGAAATATTACAGGTGAAATTTCTTCATTTTCATATTTTAAAGGTACAGTAATATCATTTTTAACTCTAAATAAACTAATATTAGCTTCATTATACAGGCTTGTATCATGCTTTCTTATTATTCCATGTACTTTATTTCCGCTTGAATCTAAAGTAATATTATTATTTAAATACTCACCAACAGGTTCATTGAACTTATAATATACAGAAAGATCTTTTCTAGCAAATATATTTGTATGAATTTCTTCAAGAATATCTTTTTCTTTTTTTGTATTTGTAAAAAATCTAAATTCATCAATAATGCCTTTTAATCCTGAAGCATTACTAACATTTAAATTATTATCTCTTACAATACTGTGAGTTGTTCCATTTCCTATAAAAGCATCTGATCTTGTGAAGTCTTCTCCTAATTCTAAGTTGCTAGAGTAAGATCCCATACTAGAAGATTTTTGTCTTTTACCATTAACATAAAATTTAAAAGACTTTTTGCCTTTTAGTATAATAGAAGATAAATTAATATGCAAAAACTCTTCTAGTGGTATTGTGGTAAAACTTTTACAAAAGCTTTGATTATTTGATATTATAATATTTATATTACAATATTTTTTTGAATTAACTAAACTAAATTCATCTAAAAATATTGTAATACCGTTATTGCTTTGATCTTTTTTTTGAAATATTATTTGAGTGCCAAATTGATTAGCATCATTTGCTGTATTAACATTAAGCCAAAATTCAAAACAAAACTTTTTTTTGTCCAAGTTAAAAAGGCCTACTTTATGTTCACCTGAAAAATCACTTAATATGTTTCCTGTTTTATCTTTTATAAAAACTTCATTGTCACCATCAAATTTTAAAAAACCTATGTTTTTAGTAATTTTAGAATCATAAATATACTTTACAAAACCATCAAGTGAATTCATAAATTGATTTACGTCGTATTCAGATCTATCATAAGGAAACTCGTTTAGTATTTTGTAATAAGCAAACTGAACTTTGCTTACTGCTGAATCGAAAAAAACATGATTTTCAAACTTTGAAAAGTCAACATTGCTAAGCTGCTGAGTTGTAAAAAACCCATCGTAGCTATCTACTCTATCAAAGTTTTCAATTTTACTATTTTCTATAGAATTATCGTTTAAAGTTAATTTAAACTTGTCTTTTAATCTTCTTTCAACGCTATCTTTTCTAGTAGTATTGTGAAAATTATTTTTTTTAAAAAAATCACTTCTTCTCTTATTTTTTTCTATAGAAGCAGAACCTGGCTGATTACTTGACATTATTTAAAACTCACAATTATATTTTCGTCTGATATTTGCCTTTTTAAACCTGTTAAAGCATCAGTATACTGAAATTTAAAAAATACTCTTGTATTTTTAAATAAAGATGATGCAAAAAGTCGCATTACATAAAATTTGCCATTAAAGAAAACATCAGCACAATCTAAGTCTGAATGTTTTGTCAATATCTTCTCTTTTGTGTCAACATTAAATATTTCGTATGAAACATTGCCTAGATCTAAAGAAACAATATCAATAGGTATATTAACAGCATCATATTGCTTTACTACATCGATAAAACTAAATTCTATATCTTGAATTGTATCATTAGCTTGTATTTTTTTCTGTCTGGAATTTAAGCTTACTCTAATCTGTTCGTACTGATTATCTTCAAATGTTTGTGGCAAAAAGAACTCAACAGTATCATCTTTTATTTTATATTCTGTAGTATTTGCTTTGCTTTTTAAAAAATAATAAATATTAATTTTAACTTTTTGATTGTCTTCAATTTCTTTTTGATATTTGTCATTGTTTATAAATCTTGAAACTAAAAGCTCGTTAGTATCATTAATAACTAACTTTTTAATTCCTGAAATTGGACTTCCTTTGTAGTTATATACATCCTCAAGATCTTTTTCTAAAAGAGGATTAGCTTGATTAACACTTAATATATTTCTACTAGAAGTATTATTGACGACAACTGAAGTGTTTTCTGCATCGCTAATAATACTTAATATGTTTTCACCGCCGTTATCTAAATTAGTAATAGTAAGTTTCTCATTTGTGTTAACATAAGAAAGACTCTTGAGAAGTTTTTCTGCCTCAACCCCGGTGACACCTTCAAGATCTGACTTGAGCTTTGCAATAATTCCGTTTATATCTAGGTCTTGTATTCCTATTGTATACTCGTTAACTTGTGCAGGGACTATAGTTAAATTATTTCCATGGTCATTTTCTAATGTAATATTGACTTGATTTGCGTGAGAGTCTACAACTCTAATTTTAAACAAATTATTTGTAGGTATTTTAAACAAAGAAAGTTCAGAGCTTGTTACGACATCTGACATGTAGCTAATTCTAGCTTTAACATCGTAGTCTGCATTAAATGCGCTTAAGTTTTTATTTACTAGATTAGCTATATAAAAAGTTTCTTTTTCACCTATAAATCTTTGTCTATTTGTAAAGTCGACATTGTTAAAAGTGTTATCTTTGACTTCTATTTTTAGCTTAGGTTGATTATTTTTATTTTTTAAATTTCTACTTCCGAGTCTTTTTAAAAAATATGTATTGCTATCAAAAGTATAGTCATGATCGAAATCTATTACAAAAGTTTGAGGTAAACCAACACTACTAATTTCTCCTGAACTATCAAAAAAGTGTTGTATATAATCTGTAATGTCAAATACAATATCTTCATCCCCTTGTATTGTATTTGTACTACTTGTAAAATAATGTATAGTACCGCCATCATTAAACGTATATGTATCAGACTCTGACACGAAACCACTCTTTGCCCATTGTATATTATTATTTTCATCTAAAGTTTCAAAGTTTGCATCACCTAAGTCAGAAAAATGAATAATATCATTCCCTAAGCCTTCTTCAAAGTCATTATTTAAGACTCTAAGTCTAAGTTTGTAGTTTTTTGCATGTGTTGTAGAAAAACCAACATCTTTTAACTTTATGTAAGCTTTGTAATTTGTGTTATCATTAAATATTGAGTTTGATTTTGTAGCTATATGGCTTTCTAGCAAGTTTTTTATGTCAAATTTTAAAAGAACAGCTGAATGTTCAAAAACTAAAAAGTCTTTTTTTGTTATACACCCTGCGCTAGTTAAATTTAACGATATTGACGTTTCACCAGATAAACCTGCTGATACTTGCTCAAGTAAAACTTTATTGTTTTCAACTTTATGTGCTGTTATATTGCTTGTTTCGCCATTTATTACGCTAACAATCTCAGCTACAAGATCAGCTGCGTCCTTATCTATATTAATTTGTTCTGCAACATTAGCACCAAAATTAAAAACTAGTACATTTCCTAAATAATCTATAATTTCTATTGTGTCAGTACTTACAATATTATTTGCATTAGCAATTGTTATTAAGCCTCTAGCCTTAATTTTTTTGTTTTTACTAGCTATTTTAAACAAGTCAAGTACTGAAGCCTGTCCGAAATTAGACTTTGCACCATTATTAATTTTAGGAAACATATCAGTAACAAATGTATCTTTTAGTGCTGGTTCAATAATAATCATGTGTTATCCATTTCTAACGGTAATGTCTAATTCTGGGTACTTAAGCTCAAAAATACCGCCTCTTATAGGAAAAATAAAGCCATTTTCAAACTGTGTTAAGGGTGAAAAAGTATTTCTAGAATAAGTAAAAGTTTCATCATCTACTTCGTCTACAAAGTCATCTTCAAAATTTTTGCAGAAAATTATATTTTTTGGCAATGTAATTATGTTAGCAACGCCGTCTGTGTTTAAAACAACGTTAATAATATCATTAATGTTAATTGCTTCATTTATCTGTAATGCTTCAAAATTTAATGTTTGATCAATGTTTGAAAGAGTTCTGTCTAAAACATCTTCTACAGAATAATTTATTTTTACGCCTATTGTTAAGTCAATACCAAAATTGTATATTGGAGCATCTAATATATTAAAGCTATCACCTAATAACCTAAATTGATTTATATAGTTTTTTAAGTTAACTTTTAAAGCATCGTTTGCATGAATATATTTGTTTTCGTTGTCTAAGCATACTACAAAAAGATCTTTTGATAAATTTGTATACTCATTTTCAAGTACTGCTATTTTATTAACTCTACCGTAGTCTGTAGGCATAGTATAAATTCTAGAAAAAAGATCTTTTTCATTGACAATTCGACTTTGTGAATTAATCATATTAGGAATATGACTTTTTAAATCATTTAAAGTTAAAGAATTAGACCCACCAACAGCTGGTTTTTCATTTATAACGTCAAGTGTATCTGTAATATCATCGGCTATATTAGCTATATCGTTATCATCATCACTTATGTTTGGAAAAGTTAATATTGAGCTTTTAATGGTATCTATTGATTCTGCGTCAACGTTGTGATTTTTGCCTCCGCCATGAATGTAAGTAATAGTTAATGAACTTCCAGCAGGGGAAACTCCTAAAGAATTTGATTTAATTAACATGTTTGGATCTAACATTACATTTGAGTTATAATCTCTATGTTTGAGTGGAAGTAAGAAGTCTTCTGGGTTTGTCAATATATTGTCATTTAACTTTTTTCCGCTACCATTTCCAAATCTAAGCGTTGTCGTATTAGTTTGATAATTCTTTTCTGATATAAATCTAAAAGGGGCAACAGTAGGATATAACTGAGTATATTTTGAATTTTCAACGTTTAAATAAACTGTATCTTGACTTAAGAAATCAACTTCATAGTATTCATTACCAAAATCATCAGCAATTCTAATAATTTTATGAACGTTATTGTTGCTTAAAGTATAAGATAAAAAAACGTCAATATCATCTACAGAAAAAGAAACAGTCTCTTCAGAGATTGTCCCTGATGTGCAAACACCTTTTTTTTCTAAAAATAGTTTAACAGGCAATCCGTTATCATCTGATTCAGATACATACTTTTCTGGATTTTGACTAAAATCAACATCTTCTGAAAGTATAAACTTTATATCCCCTGACTCTAAGATCGTTCCTTTATGGACAATTGGCAACTGTCTAGTATCTGGCTCTAAAAGATTGATGTTTTTAGTGTTATCAATGTCAACCTCTATGATAAAAGTTACGTAAGCACTAGAAGGTGATGCATTTCCTCCTTTTACTCCTGCTCTTTTAAGATGACTTGAAATATTATTGTTATTTTTAGAAGTTTCATAGTTCAATTCATCAAATTGTTGGTCAACGTAAAAAGCCAAAGAATCACCTACAATTGATGCAAAGTCTAAAAGCATACCACCAATTGAAGCTTCAGAAAAATCTTGTATCTGATCTGGAAAGTTTGTTCTTGCATATGAATTTAGTTGTCTTCTAAAATCATTAAAGCTTTTTTTAATATCTCTACTTCTTCTTTCGTTTTCCAACTTGTTTGCTATTTTTATTGACATCTAGATAGCCCTTCTGATTTTTATTTGTATGCTGTTTATATTATTTTCAAATCCTTGAATAATATATCTAATTTCTATTAAAAAATAGTTTGCATTTATTTTTGAATCTTCTTCTATCTCAAAGCTTTCAAAGTCAACCAAACTAACAAAAGGAAAGTATTTGTCTATGCCTCTGCTAATTTCTTCCATTGCAATATTTTCAATATCTTGCTTTTCCAAGTCAGACCTATTATACAATTCAAACAAAAGTGTTCCAAAATCAGGTTTATTTAAAAGCTCACCTTTTTTAGTCATTAAGAAAACTTTTAAATTATTTGATATTTGATCAAAAACATTATTGTTCATTTTAAAAAGTGTTTCTGACGAATTTGATCCTCTTTGCAATGGCATTTGAATTCCTATAGGTAAATTATCAACTGCAGACGTTTGTTTTCTTAAAGATTCTTCTTGGAATCTATCTTCAATTGTCTTACCTATATTTTTAAATTTTAGTCTAGACATATATTACCTCAACTATTAATTATTCTTAAACAAAAAATAATCAAGACGTTTTGCTTAATTTACTTAATATTTTATCTATATTTGTCTCTATTTTTTCCAACCTTGTAGATAACTCTTCTTCTCTTAGTAATTTCGCGTCAATAATTTTTTGATTTAAAGTTTTTTCTAAATTTTTTCTTGTTTTGTCAAATTCTTTAACTGTGTTAACTATAGTATTGCAAAGTGTGATGACATCATCATAAACTGTAGACACAACTTTAGCAGCAAGTGGACCAGGCAGCTGAGGTGCAGCAGATAGCTCGCCTTCAGCTTTAACTTGACTTACTATTACATTATCAATAAAGTTGTTGATATCGTCGTTTAACGACTTAACAAACTTATTGTTTGTTTCAGTAATAGTTTTTGACACGTTTTTAAAAAGACTTTTTGTTAAATGCATATCTTCTCTGTTGACATCTAACATTTCATTTAAAAACTCTTTAAGTTGTTCACCTAAAACTAAAGACTGACTTTCATTGCTTTCACCAAGTCTAATTATTGTGCCTTTTCCATTTCTAAAGTCTGACTTTTTTCTTTCATGCTTGGCACTTCCAATAAAAATTCTATTTGCATCAATAAAAATATCACCTTGATTATTCATTCTAATATAAGAATTTAAATTTTCTTTAAATAATCCAGAATAATATTCTTTTACAATATTTAAATCACCTTCAGATCTTGAAAAAATATCAATGTTGCTAGATATAATTCCAATTGAAGGCTTTTTGCTACTACTGTATATACTTTTTGGAGTTACACCAAAATAGTTAATTTTAAATTTTTTTTCTTCGTCAAGTAAATTGCTTGTCAGTTCAGATTTTTTAAATAAATTTTCATAATTTGGTAAATTAAACCTTAAGTTATATTTTTTATTAGTGTCATTACATAAACTACTAGATTCTGAAACTATGATTTTTGAAGCATCACTCAAAGTGTCTGAAGCACCTTCAAAGTCAGACTTTGAAGGTGCTTTAAACATCGTGTAAATTTGAGGCATCTTGAAGTTTTCTTCAATATTGTTGTCAACATGTTTGAGCTTTAAAGGTTTTCCTGAATATTCATCACAATAGTCCAAAACAAAAGAGCTATTAATTATTTTACCTTCAGGGTCTACAAATTTACCACTAATTGAGTAGTTTTTGCTTTGTGTATACCTTCCTATCCCAGATGTTAATGTAATCTCACCTGATCGAGAATTACTTTTTAAATACCTTCCTTTAGAATACTCGTTTGTTGATAGCTTTATTGAAGTGTTATTTGAACCTTGCAAAGTTAAATCATCTGAAGCACTTTTAACATCTGAAATAGCTCTGTTTGGAAAACTTTTTAGCTTAGAATCTAAATAACTAGATTCAATTAAGTCAAGATCTGAGTATATTGTATCAAAACTAGCTATCGGCTCGAGCATGCTTTGACTAATTGACGCTTTGTGGCTATTAAGTTCTCTTTTTTTTCTAGCCTGCTTTTCTTTTACTTTGTCTTTTATAATACTAAAGTCTTTTACTTGACTTAATGCATCATAATTCCTGTCGTTAAATGTAAAATTAACATCTTCAGATATTTTTAAGCCGTGAACTCTACTTAGCCAATAACTATTTACGTAAATACTATCATATTCAACAGTTTGGTATGGATATACCCATATATGTTCACCATTTTTAACAGGTGTTTTTAAGTGTGAAGAAAAAAATGGAATAGAAACATAATATGCATCATCATCTTCACTAGATTCTTTTATTTTTTTTGAAAAAATTGTTTGACTAGGCAATAAAGATAATATTTCAAGAATATTTTGGTTATTATTGTTAAATATTTTACTAGTAATATTAAGAGAATCTAGCTCGCTCAAGATATCTTGAGCACTATTAAAGCTACTATCAACAACAATTAAGCATCTAGAGCGAATAAACATTATAAATTAACCCTTTATTTTGCTAAATATGTCATCATCAGAAACTACTTCTGACTTTTCTTCTTCTTTTGCAATCAATTCAGCTAATTTTAATATTTGATCATTAGACTTGCTCATTCTTTCAATATATTTTGACATAATTGAACCAATGTTCATATGTTCATTTATACCTCCTTGCATTGAAATGTAAGCATCGTTGAACATTAACTTAGACTTTTCTCTATCTTCTAAAGCATTTTCATAGATTTCTTTCCACAATGCTTTCTTTTTATTTTCTAAAGTATCAATTGAATCAAGGATATCTGCAAAGTTTCTAATTTGCTTTTCTTTATTACTATTTTTGTCAATATTTTTTGTAATTGTTTCTAAGTCTTTGGCTTCCATTTTTTAACCTTAAAATAAATAATATTTAGTATCTGGCCCACACATTTTCCTATAGTGTTTTCTTATAGTTGACAAGCTTGAACTTAGCTCGGAACTGTTTAAACCAGAAATTTCTCTTAAGTATACAAAAACAGCTCTTTTGTTTAAATAATCTAGATCATCAGCATTTTTAAAGACTTGTTGTATTGCTTCTAAACACCTTAAGTCTCTTTTGTCTTTTAATTTAACTTTTATATCATCTGTCATTCTAAGAAACATTGGAATAAATTCTATTTTGTCTAGATTTTTTTCATAGACTTCACCAATATCGGGTTCAATTCTATTTAGCTGTTGTTTTTCAAAAGAGCTAAATGCCTCCATATTATCGACTGATACGTTTCTTTTAGAATTTTTTAAAAGTCGTCTAGAATGAATAGTAAGCCAGTTTTTTGCAACAACATTAAAATAAGAAAAAGCTTTTGTTCCATTTTCTGGTTTCCATTTGTGTATTGTTTCAAATAAAAAAACCACGCAGTCATGTTTTAAGTGATTAATGTCTTCTGAAGATGACTTAAATTTATACACAGAAACTAAATTATGTACTAACTCTTTAAAAGCAGGTTGAATATGCTCTGTATAGACAAAGTCTTTATGTCTTTTTTTTCCTGAATTTTGGTACTCAACAATTTTTTCTTGTGTTTGTAAAGTAAAATAATAATTTGATTTTTTTTTAGTTTTTTTCTTCGCCAATTTGATCCCCATTATTTTTTTTATCGATTTGTGTAGAATCTGTCAGATCTTGTGCTACTGAAAGTACAACATCTTGAACTTCTTGCACTTCTATAATTATATTTTTAATTTCTGGACTATCGTAGAATACAGGAATTTCTAAAATCTGGCCAAGTCTGTTGTATTTTATGTCAATTTTATCAAGTGCACTCTCAATTTTATCTTGCATGTTAATAATAATAAGCGCAAACTTAATACAAAAATACCCAAAAAAAACACTTGTTAATAAAAGAAAAGTCATGATTGCTAACATATTTAAAAATTACTCTTGAAAAAAGTCTTATAACAGTTTATTATAGTGTTTATGTTATATCTTTGTTTAATTATTTTTTCTCTTTTTACAGATATATCTTTATTTTTTGCAGTATTTTTAAAAAAGAACTCAAGGCTGTTGAGCATACTGTTTTCATCAAATTCAGCCCATTTTGGACTTTTATCTAAGTCTACAAACTTTAAATCATGTTTAAATTCAACCAAATCATACTTAACTTTTATAAAATCTTCTTCTAAAAACTCTTTATAGGCTGAATAGTCTGTTGCTATTATTGGTAATCCACATGATGCAGCTTCAATTAAAGGCAAACCCCAGCCTTCAGCTCTTGATCCTGAAAGCATGCATGATATTTTATTGGAAGTATAAAGGTTTTTAATTTCCTGAATAGAAAAGTTGCCAAATAAAAAAGTAATTTTTTTAAAGTCATCTTGGCTAATATTTTTTTTAATATTTTCAATTACAGCATTTTTTAATTTACTTGTATTCTTACCAGCATTAATTTTCAGAACAAGCCCTATGTCTTTATTTTTACAAAATTTAAGCGCAGTCTTAATAGTCTTTATAAAATTTTTTCTATCACCTTCTGGGTGCATACTTGTGATTTGTCCCATAACTAAAATGTTTTTGTCAAAGCTTAAAAAATCAAAAAAATCTTTATCTTCTTTTAAATTGTCAAATTCATTATAATACCACTCGTTTATTACTTTAATATCTGTTTTTAGTTTTGTTTTGCTTTCTCGTGAAGTCTTCACAAAAGACATTCTGGTAAACTCTGAGGGCGTTATTACTGCATTCATTAAATTACATGCATCAATCCAGCTTTCTTTGACAATGTCTGCTTCAAAACCAGCTGTAATTCCTACGTTTTTATGTGCTATCTTAGTCCACTCATTAGGTAATAATACCTGATATGAAACATCAAATTTTGTATTACTAAAGTCTTTTCTTGCATAATTTAACATTTTTTTTATAATGCAATTATTAAAATTATGATCTAAGATCCATGAAGTATTGCCCCACTCTGTTGGCATTAAAAACAAATCAATATCTTTTCTTTGAGATAATGCTAAAAAAACTTGCCTTGAGTGTACTCCATAACCAGAGCTTGTAAATAACGGTCCTTTTAATAATACTTTTTTTACTTTAGAGTGATTACTTCTACGTTTGTCTTTAATTTTTGACACTTAAATTCCTCGATTGTTTTATTAATTGATTTATCCCATAAATTAATTGTATTCTCATAGTCAAAAGCAAAGTTTGAATAACTCTCTACTTTTTTACTAAGCTTAGATTGTTCTTCTTTAGACATTTTATACATTTTCATTAAAGCGCTAGCAACATCTTGTGTGTCAACGTAATCTTCAAAAATATAAGGAACGTTTTGACTGCCAGTAAGTGACTTATTTTTTATGTCTAATGCAATACCATTTTCTGAATTATCTCTAAAGTCTACAACTTGACGATAAAGTCCGCCTGTTTTTGAAGCAATAATAGGTGTACCAGCCATCATTGACTCTAGAGTTGTCAAGCCAAAACCTTCGTTGAAACTTATGTTTAAACATACGTCTGATATGTTATGCAGTATATTAATATGCTCTGTCTCAACTTTTTCTGTAGAAAATGCAATTGTCTCTAATATGCCTAGCTCATACCCAATTTCAAACAAATTACAGCCAGCTTTGTCTTCTGGAGAAGTATGAAGCATAAGAGTAACATTTTTTTTACTTTCCTCACTTAGTTTTTCAATAAAAAGTTTCCAAGAATATAATACATCAGCGGGTCTTTTTCTTTTACAATTCCTGTTCATCCAAAGACAAACAAAATTATTTTTTCTTTTTTCACCTAATATTCTTTTCTTTTCACTTTCTCTTAATTTATCACTAATTCTATAAAAGCTTGTTTTAGGGAAAGCATGTGGAATAAAACTTACCTTTTCAGAATATTCTTCTTTACACATTAAATATGTTAAATAAGAGTGACAATTAATAGCATCAATAG
>MDTB01111744.1_pt1 | contig 12608 bp, 3 predicted proteins | sample 811161 | NCBI WGS metagenome assembly MDTB01 (sample SAMN05326650, study PRJNA326480) | marine metagenome | isolation source: seawater | place: Mediterranean Sea | collected 2009 | reverse complement strand
TTGTCCACCTCAATGTCGAAGACATCGATGTCGGCGAATGCCTTGAACAGTAACCCCTTTCCTTCCATAACCGGTTTACCTGCAAGTGGCCCTATGTCACCAAGTCCGAGAACGGCGGTACCGTTGCTTACTACTGCTACTAGATTACCCTTTGAGGTGTATCTGTAAGCACTGTCTGGATCACTCTCTATCTCCTTGCATGGGAACGCCACACCGGGCGAATATGCCAGGGATAGCTCGTGGGAAGTTCCATGCGGTTTTGTTGGAACAACAGTAAGCTTTCCAGCAGGCTTTGTCGCGTGATACTCCAATGCTTCCTTGCGGAGCCTATCATCTGTCATGCCAAGAACCCGTAATCCCGTCCTACCCACCCCTCTTTGATGCTATCCTAACCTGCTCAATTTTATTATCAGCCGACTAGTAAGCGTTTAATGCGATTATTCTAAGGCACTGTTTACTGTTTTTCCACCTACGGTGGATATAAGCATGTATCACTCAACGACCCACACCATTCAATATAGTGATAGAATGCCGAACCTCCGTGCATACCCTAGGTTCTGACTCGGGGACTGCTCCCAAGAGGAGCGCCCTGTTGCTTGTGGGACTCATGGTCCTCGTTCCGTGGTCCTCGTTTGGAGACTATGAACTGGTGGATACTGAGGAGTCGTCATATACAGCCCAGAGAGCATGGGGTTCATCTGGTTACAATGACACCGGATGGGTCGATATTGTGGCTTCTGGCGCAGATCCCACAAACCAGACTTTTGCCTACGGGGACATGTTTCTGAATTTCGCCCCGGGTGCTGAGATATCTAATCTAACCTTTGAGATAGCAGTGGATGGTGCAGAGGATTATTGCGTTGATGAGCCCCAGCTAACCCTGATCAACAGTCAGACACCGATTCTAGATTGGAGGGGTAATGATTGGCTCGGTTGCCAGTTTGACTTCAATGATAACCCTCCAAGTCTGGTTGAGGGGGAGCTATCGACTTACTTACAGCCAAATTCTGTTAGTGACGCTGGTTGGATTCTCCCGGCAGGCATTTCAATCTCAGATTTGGTGATAGAAGCATTGACTCCATCTGATCCCAGGATATCTTTCTCTCCTACCGAAGTAGAAGTCTACGGCAGTGCAGTGAATCCCATTGATGGTAGACTTTACGTCCTGCTTGGGGATGATTTGATTCATCTGGATAGTAGCGCCTCCGAGGCCTGTCAATGGAGATGTCCCGGAATAATTCACATAGACGAGCTTGTCTATGGCAGGAGTATTTCCATTGATACAACAGGCAATAGACTCCTAGTCGGCACTGCTAATGGGACCATAGTAACGCAATCATTGGTAGACTCTTCCGAGGGAGCTGTATTACAGTCCACTGGAACAGGAGAGTTAGAAATCTCTGCCATCACAACTGGATCTGATGGGGTGGTATGGTCAGTAACCGGCTGTGACTTGAGATTCCTTCCTCCAGGAGACGGGAGTGGTGTGCTGACCAACTGGCAGGAGTATCAATTCTGCTCTTCTTCCTCTGATCGAGCTACAGACATAGTGGTTAATTCTGGAAGTCTAATGATTTCTACTGGCGCAAATGGTGTCTACTTTATCAGTTACAATCTCAGTAGTAATCAATCCCTGGTAGGCATACAGAGCATAGAAAGATGGGATACCGGCAACTTTCTCGCAAGCAACAGAATCACTGATTTGCAGATGATGGGGAGCCAGCTACTAATCTCCACAGAGAATGCGGGCATCAGCAGAAGAGATATGGCAACCTCAACTTGGCTCTCGAGGTGGTCTACTGGGAACGCATTAGCTTCCAATAATATCCTTGGGACCTCAGTATCAGATGGTTGGCTACACGTTCTCGCAGGCAATACACTTCAGTCATACGAAGTTTCCGCAGGAGTTTTCAGAGCTCAGGAAACTATGCAAGGTATTGGATTACTAGATAATGCAGTTTCGATTTCACCATGGCCCTCGGGTGTTGGGTTCAGAGGTCCTGCTGTCGGGATGTCAGTTCTCATAGATTCCACTGGGGTGATGGCTATGCAACATCAGGATGCCTCAGTGGGAGTTGAGTACCTAGTCAGTAGTCCAGTTACAGACCCTATGAGGCTTGCAGTGAGTATTGAGGATAGTGAAGATGGACAGATATGGGTGGCAGGGGATACCATCATTGACAGGTTCAATAATTCTGAAAGAAGGTGGTTAAGTCCAATCGACGTATCCAATTATGCTGGTCAACAATTACAAACAGTGACTTCTATTGTTCAGGATAACAATGGCTGGGTATGGGTTGGAACCTCTAATTCAGGGATCCTGAGACTCAGAAATGACAACGGATCATATATCGGAAGCGTTGGTGGACTTGCTTCAGATAGTATAGTCTCAATGTCTTTTGATCAATATACAGAAACACTCGTTGTGGGACATCCCGGTAACGGAATATCTCTGATCAATACATCAACTATCAGTTTGATTGATACATTCGATACTGGTGATGGATTGGACTCCGATCTGGTGGTCGATGTCGCCACTAGGTATGGAATAGCATATGTGGCGACTCCAGATAGTGGACTGATGAGGTTGGATCTGACAGAGTTACAGATTCTGAGCTCGTGGCAATCTCTGGGAGCGGATAATCTGGAAGAGGCTCCTATCGCAGTGGATGGCGATACAGTTTACTTGGGACTAACTGGATTTGGGATAATGGTTCTTGACAGGATTAGCGGCGATATCAGAAATCTTCTTTCTATCGATAACAGTGGTCTGCCAGATAATGACATTCTCTCGTTGTATATTTACGGGGGGGATTTAGTTGTCGGTTCCAGAGTGGCAAATACCGGTGCCCAATCCAATGGAGGGATTGCCATCTGGGATGGATCATCATGGAATCAGCTTGAGACTAACATACCAGGATGGAATAATGATCCTTGGGAATTCAATGATATCACTAGCGATGGTTCGGATATCTATGCAGCTACGAACAGGGGAGCATGTGCGTGGGGAGACACTGGTCAAGGCACACTAGATCTAATTGAATGCCTTACCACAGGAGGTGGTTCGGAAATGCCTTCAAGACAGGTAAACTCTGTTGTGCTGATCGGGAACGACTCAGATGGATATCCCATACTGTACGCTGGCACTGAGGAGGGAGCCGTAGTAGTAGATACCAGCGAACTTGGAGGAGTTGCCGGATTTGAAATAATTGATGTTTGGACTGCCGGTGACGATACTCAGCGTGCGAAAACCGTGAAGATAGGCGAGATACTCTATCTCGGATTTGAGAATACTGGAATTGCTAGGTATGACTTGGCTAACGAGGAGTGGCTTACTACTTGGGATAGCACGCAGGGATACCTGGATGATGATGACGTGACTACCCTGATACCAGGTAGGCAGAGCGGAACTTTGTGGGCCGGGGGAGACTTCGGACTGACGCTGATTGACGTTGTCAATGACACTGTGCTGATCAATTGGGGCAGAGGAGTGAACACCAACGACCCCTCCAATAATACTGACACAGTGATTATTCCCTCAACAAGCCCTGCTGATATGGTAATTGTTGGTGATATCCTACATTTCTCGACTCAGAGGTCAAATCAGTGGTGGAACTCTAATGACGAGGTTTACAGAATAGCTCTAAACAACAACACCTCCTTAACCACACTAGACGCTGGTAATCAGATTGGCTCTAGCTCCAAGATATATGGGATGGGAATGGTTGGAAACGAACTCTGGATTGGTGTTAGGCCAACCCAGTCATGGAACGATGGAGAAGGGACTATTGTCAGGTGGAACACTATCAATGAGACGTGGCTGGACAATCTGGAGGCCATTGGTGATGTGGAGAGGGTCAACGCCCAGCTTCTGGGTGACTGCTTCCCACTGAATTCGTCGTCCTGTGAGATGTGGGTAGCTTACGGAGACAACATCATGAGGAGGTTCAATTACTCGACAATGACACTTCTCAACGAGTGGGATGACTTCCCTGGTCCTGTCAGGGGAATGGAAGAGCTCAATGGGGAATACCTCTTTGCCACTACGGAAGGAATATACAGATGGAATCCGGTGAATGAGACTTTCGATACTGAGCTGACAGCTGGTGATGGCCTTCCAAACAACGCACCAGAGGAATTCTACTCAATGGAAATAGTCGGAGATGATTTATGGGTCTCAGGATTTAATTCTGGCCAGTGGTGGAATACGAATTCCAGGATACTGACAAAGAACGGAACTACAGGAAACTGGACTAGCTGGAGTACCGGGTCGGGAGAAATCCCATCGGGCTATGGGGCGGACATATTGGTATGTGATGACATAATTCACTTTGCCATCGGGAAACTCGTATGGTGGAATGATGGAGGCATTGCAAGATTCGACATGGCCGATCATGATGGTAATGGGATAGCTAATGAGTGGATAGATCCACTGACAGACGCTGGCAACATCGGACTCTCAGATGATGATTCAAGGGCACTGGCCTGCGACGAAGTTAACAAAATACTCTACATTGGTTACGACAGTAACGGCGTAGGTTTGGATAGGTTCAACTACAATACAAATACTTTCCTTCCGACTATAACCTCGGTTGATGGTATCTCCGAGGATAGGGTCTTCCCTGGAGGAATGTTGCATGACGGAAACGTACTTCTTGTTGCTAACCAATACGACAGCACTGGTGGAATATCGAGGATAGTAACCTCAGGAACCTCTGTCACAGGTGGTCAGATTCTCAGTCCTGGAATGGATGGTTGTTCAATTGTTCGTGTTCCTTCGAGTACACCAACATACGCAATAGGAAGATCCGGGCAGACAACAGGTATCAACAGAGTCGATCTTCTAGATAGTACCGGATTAATTGCTTCAGGATTCGACGAGTTAGCTGGTCTTTCAAGTGGAAGGGTCGTTGAATTTGCATCTAACTCAACACATGTATGGGTAGCATCAACTTTTGACGGAGATTCATATTTTGCAACATCCATTCTTCAGGGAGCCATACTACAAAATGGGTCTATAAGTTGGGAACATGGCTACAATTTACTCGATGACGACGTAATCAACAGCATGCATCTCGATGGAGATACAATGTGGGTGACCACAGCTGGCAGAGGGCTGTATTCCATCGATCTATTACAAAGGTCCTACTCATCTGCTTCTCCAGCCCTTCATGGACAGATGGATGGAATGATACTTGATGACGATGATGGCGTGTTATACGTGGGACTAATGGGTAATGAGGGGTCTGCAGCAGGCTTCCATTCATTTGACACTACTTCACTTAGCTGGGGAGATGGGAGCCTGCTCGCTGGACTTCCAAATGACTTAGTAAAAGACTTCGTTGGATTAGGTGATAAGGTATTAACGGCTACATGGGGAGGAATAGCTGTTTTCAATACAAGCTTGGATGAGTGGGAAGACCCGATAACTTCGTTCGACGGTCTACCGAGTTCGATATATGATCACCTGCTGGTAATTAACACATCGACCCTTGGAGAAACCATTCTTGCTGGTGGTCCCGCTGGATTGACTGTAATAGACTCCAATCTTACAGTTGTGACGACCAGGGGGGTCTCGGACGGCCTTGCAGGGAACAGTGTTTCTGGACTTGTCTATGCAGACAGTATTAGTAGGCAGGAAACAGATGAAAACGGAGTTACGTTTACAGAGTATCACGACGAATCAGTATTCATTTCTCATAATGGTCAAGGAGCCACCAGACCGGGCGTTGTTGCATGGGATATAGGCACAGATATGGTAAACGGAACTTATCAGATTGACAAGATTCCCAGCAATGACGTTCGATCAATAGCAGCTGATGACTGGGGAGTCCACATAGCTACAGATATCTCTCCGATAGTCCACTGGAATTCATCCTCGCTCGACATGGAGGTTGGGGCCCCTACAAATTCGATGATGTCCTGGCCTCCGAGTGAACTGGTTTCTCATGGCGGGAATCTAGTCATGATTAGTCCAGGCGGAATAGATGTGATGAGTAGTGCTGGAGACCACTTGGTGAAATCACAATCAGGCCTGTTCTCAGACCCAAGGGGGGCACATGTTAGTGACAATGGCCTTTATCTTGTATCCGACGATGGGCTTCATCACTTTACACCTGTTGATGGTCTCGTGGAGTCAGATACCAGCGGACAAAGAAATGCAAACCCCCTTAATATCATAATTGGTGACAGGACTTGGTCGGAAGTTAATGAAACTGCTAGGCCCGGCATGAGTACCGTCCTGGTGAATGATGAGCAGCCCATTGATATTCCATTAGTCTCTAATTCAGGCCTTCCAGGTAGGCTTCCAATGAGTCCCCTTGTAATGACCATGTCTTCACCAGAATCTGGGGCTTGGGTGTGGGCGAGATCATCATTCCTAAACTATTCAGGCAGCTGGGATATGCAGACAATGAATCCCGGAATACAGTCAGCTTTCCAGTCCGCAATATCACAGGTTGGACCGGGTTATTCTTCTGCTGAGGCTCATATCCAATTACAATCACCCAGTGACGGTAAAATGAAAGTTAGAATCACCTACGATTGGGAGAGGATTGAGGTTCCCACGAATATAGTCAATATTACCGATAGGCCCAATGATGGAGGCGGGGTCCTGGAAGTAACCTGGCTGCCTGCTGAAGATGCCGCATGGAGCGGTTACAGGATTTTCATTTGGGATGCAACAGGAAGGGAGGGCTGGAACCCAAGCGAGGATGATTTAGATGACTTCTCCACTTATACCACAATTCCATTCTGGTCACAGACATCGGTTATGGTAACACAGGCGGACAATGACGGGATCCCAGAGGCATTATCCGATGACAGATTATACAGGGCCGCCATAGCAATAGAGTACCCGGACGGGACTCTAGGAGATGCGATTGCCTGGCCAGGCAGTGTTACACCAACTGATGAGGTGCCTAGTCCACCGGAGTGGTTGGTTGCTGAGGCAATATCCGGGGGGACCGCAGGGAGTCTTGTCCTTGAATGGTCTATGTGCGAAGAGCTAGATCCAGGAAGTACTAGGATATGGGCTGCTAAACAGGATATCACTAATGCTATTGCTCTCACGGGGGAGGTAGACATACCATTCTCCTCAGGCAACTCTACGGTAATGCAGCTGTCCCCTCAGAGAGTATACTGGTTTGCCGCCGCTTGTGTTGATGCTTCCGGACAATACGACCCGAGCAATGTCACTACCTTTGGGCCGGTCACCACAGCAGGTGGCCTCAACGATGGCATCGCACCCTCAATGATTCTAGGGACTGCTGCTGAGGACGTTCCGGAAGATGAGGGAGGCAGGATTGAGGTTACTTGGGATGTTAACGAAGAGGAAGACTGCTCATTCTACACGGTTTATGCCCTTCCTGCATCTGGTTGGCAACCTCCCAGTACAGTTGACGGATGGCCTGTGGCAGAATTTATTCCAGATTGTAGCGTAAACGAGGTGATTATTGACTCGCTTGGCTCATCTCCTTTGCAAGATGGAATAACGTACTGGATTGGAGTAGTTGCATCTGACGACTGGGGCAACTCAAATGTAGATTCGGTTATGGTAGTTGAGGCTACTCCAGAGGCCGACCAAGAAGGCTCTGCCAATGCGCCTGATAGGGTAGAAGGATTGATCTCCTGGGACCACCCAGAGGATGATGGGACCAAGATTGACATTGTATGGAATAGATCGACAGCGCCCGACTTCAGCCACTACACCGTGTGGGTATCTGATTATCCTCTAAATGATTTGAGCAGACTAAGTGAAGTATGCACCAATAATCCTTCCTCATGTAATCTAATTGTGGTCGATCAGAGGCAAATTGGAGGCATACTTCAGTTACAGATGACCATTGAAGAGGCCATGTATGGAAACTCAGTAGATTCACTTGAGATATCTCCCATAGTACCGGATATTCCACTATATGTCGCAGTGACAACTCATGACATCAAGGGCAATGTTTTCCTGACTGGTCTTGATGATCATATCTCGATAGTCACACCTGTCGATAACAGAGGGGACATTACCCCTCCTGATAGGCTAATAGCCCCCATACTGGAGGAGAGATTAGGGGATGATGGGGATGGCATGTTTGTTACATTCCAGGAGAGTATGGCTTCAGACTTGTATGAATATATGGTGTTCGCTGACATAATTCCTTTCTCTGATGCTAGCAATATGAACCCAGTAGCTGTAGTTGAGAGGAGCTCCCAACTGCCGATCACGATTGAAGAACTGTCGGATGGGAGAAGTCTTGCTCCATCAATAATGACATGGGTCACGGTAGTTCCTGTGGATTCTTCAGGAAATGCATGGCTAACCAATCTTAAGACCTCATCAATAGCACTAGTCGATGAGAACAGTCTCGATCCAGGATTGCATCTTCCAGAGATTACTGGAGTGCGTGGATACTGGGACAGTTCTGGTTCGCAAATTGATATAACTTGGGATCTCAGTAAGGATCCCCAAGTTCAGTCATATCGAGTATTTGTGAGTCTTGACCCATTCGAGGACGTTAGGAATGCTACACAAGTAAGTTCGATGATAGATGGAAGCTCTCAGGAAGTGATGGGTAACCTACTGATTCTGAATGAGTTTGATGGGGGGCCCTTGGACAATACCTTGTCTTACTGGGTCGTTGTAGTGGCGTTCGACGGAGAGGTCAACAGATTGGCAGTCGATCCACTACAGATTCTGCCATGGTCGGAGAGCTCTTTCGGCTCTTCCGAAGATGGGGGGGGCGAGGAGGGAGCATCTTGGATTGATCAGCTAATCAGTGGAGATATGAACACACTGATAGCGCTGTTATCGGCTCTGATGATTCTGGCTGGAGCTGTACTATTCATTAGACCGAGGAAGGATTCTGCACCCCAACCTTGGGAGATGGGTGCTCTCGAAGTTGAGCTAGAGGAACAGATGATGAGGGAGTCTTCGGGGTTAACTGAAGAAGAAGAATTTGGACTAGATGACCTGGAGCTTTCTTCTGATTCATTCGGAGAAGAGCCAGACTCACCATCAGTAAGCTATGATGGAATGGGAGAGGATTCCATGGTACAACCTATTGGAGGAGAGTACACCGGAGTTACGAGAGAAGCTTCAGCGGAAGTGGCTGATGAGCTTCTAGGAATAGAAGATGACGGCGAATTGGATATTGATGACCTCGATGATTTGGCTGATGGATTGGATTTTGAGGATCTAGATGATCTCGCAGAAGGTCTTGACGACGACGATGACTTAGACCCCTCCTTTATCGATGACATAATTTGATCTATCGAAGAGCTTGAATCTGCAACCCTCTCTCGAAGGCCATGATTGCCTCCGACGTTCCAGACTCCTCCGTTTGGTCGGCAATAGGCTGGGATGGAGGGAATTGCCTAATGTCCTCAGAGCTTCACTTTGAAAGAATGATTAGGCATGCTGAGAGGCTGGGCTTGGAATGTCCTCCTGACCTGTCAGACAGAGTGTTCTCAATGCTAGGAGGAGTAAGCCCTCCTGTAGAAGGGAATCAGTGCTCTGACCAGGATCCATTCCTTCTCATTGTGAAGGTGACATCAGGTGGGGAAATCATCTTGCAGGGTTCTATAAACAGGACATGGCCCGAGGAACCATTGTCCGCAATATCACTTGGTGCTCCTGTTTGGGATGATGGCATCAGAGGAACAAAGCATGGAGACTACCAGCCATATCATGATGCTAGACAAGCTGCAATCAGAAATGGTGTTGATATTGGCCTTCTCTTCGAGGATGGGAATCTGATTGATGGCGATAGATGCGCGCCCCTGCTTCTCGATAGTGATGGAGTAGCATACCACCCAAGACACAGCGATGGGGCACTTGACTCAGTATCTCTGCAAGTAATCAAGCCATATTTGGAGAGTTCTGGAATTCCTGTAAGAGGTGCCAAGATAACACTTGGAATGATTACTAGATGCTCTGAGATGATTGTTTGTGGTAGCGGAATGGGCATAAAATCACTAGGAATAATAGATGGTAGGAAGATAGGAAATCCAATGGGACGGCTTTACAAAGTGGCTACTGAGGGATGGACGAAAAGATTGAGGGTCAGCAAAGAAAACGGAGGGAGCGGGTCATGAATAATTCTAGGTGGAAGTCATTAGGAATTTCTGACAATGAAGAGCTCCTCATAGAGCTACTTATTCACCTCAGACAAGAAGATAATTCTTTTCAAGATGAGATACTATTACACTCGGGAGGCCCTGTAACTGATCTCTCAAAGAGATCTTTACTCCCTTCTTTGGATAGTATCAGGGTATTGATGGTTGAACCAGAAGGTGAATCCTCAGAAGAAATTCCCTCTGCCCTAAATGGAGAAGTATCATTGGGCTCTCCTTCACCACTAAATCTGATTATTCAGGAAAGAGAAGGCCATAAGTGGAACACCCGTGAAGAGGTATATTGCGCTAGCCTCACAGAAGCCTTGGACTGTATTAGTCAGTTTGAGATTACTTCTGAATGTCATAGAGAAGTCACATTTCACCCTGGAGGGTTCACCGGAATACTAGGTTATGATCTCTCGAGATGGTCTGAACCTATCAGACTCTCAAATACTCCTGTACCTGGTTCTGTATTAGGAGTCCTTTGGAGAGCAGATGCATGGTTTATTCACGATAGAAATAGCGGTGAGATAGGAGTGCTAGGGATAGAAGGTCATCCATGGCTTGATTTAGAGTTACCAGAGATGAAAGGATTCAATATGCCCGCGATTCCGAAATTAGATTCTGTGCCCCACAGTGAGAGTGATTCGGACCATGCTAGAAAAGTATCCAGAGTCAGGGAGAGTATTATTGGCGGAAATCTGTATCAAGTTAACTATGGAAGAAAGTGGAAGGGAGAAATGCCAGGTCACCCATGGGACTCTTTTCTCCTTCTCACTCGCTCTAATCCGGCTCCCTTCTCATCATGGATGATGGTGTCTGACCTAGGATGGTCAGTAGCTTCCTCAAGTCCTGAGAGGCTGGTGGAGCTAGAACAGGGAATAGTCAGAACGAGGCCGATCAAGGGAACCAGAAAGAGGGGTGGGAGCGTAGAGGAGGACCAGAGGCTCAGAGAAGAAATGATCTCTAGTAAGAAAGAGATATCTGAACATCTAATGCTAGTGGACTTGGAAAGACATGATCTCAGTAAAGTGTGTAAGCCTGGTACTGTCCATTGGTCTGGGTGGAGAATAGAGGCCCTCTCTAACGTTCAGCATCTTGTCAGCGGGGTGCAGGGGGAATTAGCACCTGGTTTCACAACATCCGAGGTTACATCTCTAATGTTTCCCGGAGGATCGGTTACTGGTTGTCCAAAGACAGTTACTCTGGCGGCAATAGATGAGCTTGAAGAAAGTCCTAGAGGTGCATGGACGGGTTCGATAGGACATATCCACAGAGGACATGGAATAGCTGACTGGAATATTCTCATCAGGACATTGGAGGCTCACTCTGGCCCTGAAAAGTGGCATGCAACAGTTCAGGCAGGAGGAGGGATTGTGATAGGCTCATCACCAGCTGAGGAGGTCGAGGAAGCACGCTGGAAGGCGGCTGCGGTTACAGAGTCAGCATGGGGTTTCAGGACTGGTTTCTCAAACAAGGACCTACCAGAAAGAGAAGTGGAAATATATCCTGTTCCTGAGCATGGAGGAATAATTGATCACCTGAGTCCCGGCTTAATGGCTAAAGAAGGGAGTTTTGGTTCCATAATGAATTATCCATGTGACAAGATTGGAGGTTGCACTCTTGTAATCGATAACTTAGATTCTTTCACTAGAAATATTGCCGAGGTAATGTCTTCATTAGGTTCGGATGTAGTAATTGCAGATGGCAGAAAGTTCAACACTGATTGTGTTTCCAATGCAGTCGATGAATTACTACTCAACACTAGCCCAGATAGGGTAATTCTAGGGCCCGGGCCTTCGAGGCCTGAATCATATCCGATAACGATGGAGATTGCTAGGAGAAGCGTCTCAGGAAATCTGACGATAGCTGACAAACACATACCGGTCCTAGGGTTGTGCCTAGGGCATCAAGCACTAGGCTTAGCAGATGGGTGGGGACTAATCGAGTCCCCCAAAGGCCCTGTGCATGGAACACCAAGTGTAATTATTAGTGATGGCACTGGCATATTCGGAGAATTACCAAGGAAATCTGTTATGATGAGGTATAACAGTTTGATTCTCTTACCGACAGAAAGTGATTTGATCCCCAATTCCTGGGATGAAACGGGAGAGCTTCTCATGGGGATGACTCATCGGACGTTACCCATTGATGGTGTTCAATTCCATCCTGAATCAGTGGGCAGTCCAAGTGGTCGTGATTTACTATCCGAGTTCATAATGAGAAAGCCTGTAATATCCAATCATCAAATCGAGGAGCAGGTTAGACGACCGTAGTGTTGAAGGACATAGGCCCACTGGAAATGACGAGATACATGCCGACATGTAGGAAATGCAATCAGACTTACCATCAGTCTCATTTCGTCAGTGGCAATGGTCCTCGTTACCTGATTTGTGGTCGTTGTGCAGTTGAGACGGGACTAGTAACTGTAGATGAGGCTCCCCAATTCTACAGTGACGAGCTCGCAAGAGCCAGACTAGTCCTATACAGCAAGAGGTACC
>MDTB01237261.1_pt1 | contig 12609 bp, 12 predicted proteins | sample 811161 | NCBI WGS metagenome assembly MDTB01 (sample SAMN05326650, study PRJNA326480) | marine metagenome | isolation source: seawater | place: Mediterranean Sea | collected 2009 | reverse complement strand
TTAATTTTTCTGGAAATTTATATAATAAAGAATTAATTATTGATTTTGTTTATTTTATAAGAAAAGAAAAAAAATTTAAAAATATAAACCAATTAAAAAAACAAATTACTTCTGACTTAAACACTGCGAGAAATAAACTAAATTAATTTACATGAGCAAAACAGATATAAACCTACCTAAAACTCAATTTTCTATGAAGGCTAATCTTCCAAATAAAGAACCTTCAATAATAGATTTTTGGAAGAATATGGATTTATACAATCAAATTAGGAAGATCAGTAAGGGGAAAGAAAAGTTCGTTCTTCATGATGGACCACCATATGCCAATGGAAATATACATATGGGAACAGCATTAAATAAAATTCTGAAAGATATTATTATAAAATTTCATCAGATGAGTGGCAGTGATGCAGTTTATGTTCCTGGATGGGATTGTCATGGTCTACCAATTGAGTGGAAAATTGAGGAGCAATATAAAAAAAATAAAAAAAATAAAAATGATGTACCTATTATCGAATTTAGAAAAGAGTGCAGGGATTTTGCTGAAAAATGGATTAATGTACACAAAGATCAATTTCAAAGGTTGGGAGTAATTGGTGACTGGCAAAATTATTATTCTACAATGAGTTTTTCTGCAGAAGCACAAATAGTTAGAGAGCTTGGAAAATTTCTTAAGCAAGGAAGTTTATACAGAGGTTACAAACCTGTGTTATGGTCTACAGTTGAGAAGACAGCTTTGGCTGATGCAGAGGTTGAATATCAAGATCATAAATCAGATACTATTTATACATCTTTTAATATTACTAAATCAAAAAATAAAAAATTAATATCTTCAGATATAATAATTTGGACAACAACTCCATGGACAATACCAGCAAACAAAGCTTTAGCTTATAATCCAAGACTAAAATATTTAAACTTAAAAATTGAAGATGATGGTGATTTCAAAGATCGTAATATTATTGTAGCAGAAGCATTATTAAATTCAGTGATTTCGGAAAATAAAATAACAAAATTTAAAATAAATTTTCAATTTCAAGGACATGAGCTTGAAGGAACTATATGCCAACATCCTTTTAATAAAATTGGTTTTGATTATGAAATTCCAATGTTAGAAGCTGACTTTGTTACTACAGAACAAGGATCAGGTATTGTTCATTGTGCACCTAGCCATGGGCCAGATGACTTTAATCTTTGCATTAAAAATAATATAAAAGCTGTAGAAACTGTTGATGACGATGGAAGATACACTCATCACATTCCTGAATTTAAGGGATTACATATTTTTAAAGCAAATAAGGTAATTATTGAAAAATTACAGGATCAAAAAAACTTATTATCTAGTGGTGAACTTCAACATTCTTATCCACATTCATGGAGATCAAAAGCCCCCTTAGTGCACAGGGCAACACCTCAATGGTTTATATCAATGGAGTCTCATGGTCTTCGAAAAATTGCATTAAAAGCTCTTGATGAAACTACTTTTTATCCATCAAAAGGAAAAGAGAGAATTAAATCAATGATAGAAACAAGACCTGATTGGTGTGTGTCTCGGCAAAGAGTCTGGGGGGTTCCTCTGCCAATTTTTATATCAAAAAAAACAAAAGAGGTCTTAATTGATGATGAAGTATTTGAAAACATTGCAAATATTTATGAAAAAGAGGGTTCAGATTGCTGGTTTGCTGAGGATACACAAAGATTTTTAGGAACAAAATATAAATCTGAAGATTATGAAAAATCAAGTGATATCGTTGAAGTCTGGTTTGACAGTGGTTCAACTCACTCATTTGTTCTTGAAAAAAGAGATGATCTAAAATGGCCTGCATCAATGTATCTTGAAGGGTCGGACCAACATAGAGGATGGTTTCATTCATCTCTATTAGAGTCATGTGGAACTAGAGGACGCGCCCCATTTGAGTCAATTTTATCACATGGTTTTGTTGTTGATGGAAAAGGACTCAAAATGTCAAAGTCTTTAGGTAATGTAATTTTGCCAGAAGACATTTTAAAGAAATATGGCGCTGATATTTTGAGAATATGGGTAGCGGCATCAGATTATGCAGAAGATTTGAGATTAGACCACTCAATATTAGATCAACATGCAGAGTCTTATAGAAAGATCAGAAATACTTTTAGATACATATTAGGTAATTTGAATGATAACTACAAAAAAGTAGATTTAGAAAATCTAGATATTAGCCTAATGCCAGAGTTGGAGCAATTTATGCTAAATAAAGTTTTTAACCTAGATAATACTTTTAAAAATAATTTTAAAAAATATGATTTCCACAATTTATACAAAGAACTTTTAAACTTCTGTACAGTGGATTTGTCTGCATTTTATTTTGATATTAGAAAAGATACATTATACTGCGATCCTATAGAAAGCAATAAGAGAAAATATACTATTTTATTTTTAAATATACTTTTAGAAATTTTATTAAAATGGTTTGCGCCTATTCTCTCATTTACAACTGAGGAAATTTTTACTTTAGTGAGTAAAAGTAACTCTAAAAGTATTCACCTAGAGCAATTTCCAGATATACCTTCTAGTTGGTCGAATAAAAAGTTAGAAGATAAGTGGAAGCAATTAATTAAAATAAGAGATGCATGCAACATAAGTATTGAAGAAAAAAGATCTTCCAAGGAAATAGGATCTAGTCTCGAGGCCAATTTAATGATTAGTTTAAATCAAAACATTTCTGATCTTGTAAAGGGGACTGACTTTTCAGAACTATGTATTACATCTGGAGCAAAGGTTAATTTTGTTAACAAAGATGAAATCAAGGTTGAAACAACTAAGTCAGAAGGAAACAAGTGCCCAGCATGTTGGAAAATTACTAAAGAAAGTTGTTCGAGATCTAATTGCGCTTTGAATAAGTCTTAATGAGTATAAAAAAAACTTATAAATATGTGATTTTGTTATCTGTTTTTTTAATAATCTTTTTTTTAGATAGGGTATCCAAGATTCAAATTCTTAATATATTAGAAAATGATGGAATAGTGGATATATATGTTAATCAATTTATTAATTTTTATTTAGTTTGGAATACTGGTATTGGATTTGGCTTATTTTCATTTGATGATGGTAATTTTTACACATTTATTACTATTTTTATTTTTTTAATTAATATTGTAATTTTAGTGATTATATTAAGAAGCAATCTATTTTTAGGTGTCCTTTGGACATGTGTCCTAGGTGGATCTGCTGGAAATTTATATGATAGAATATTTTATAAGGCAGTTCCTGATTTTATAGACATTCATTATGGTAATTTTCATTGGTTTGTATTTAATGTTTCGGATATATTTATTACAATAGGGCTCATATGCCTTATAATTGCTGAAATTATTTTAAATAAAGAGAAAAAACAATAAGCTAATACTTATGAAAATATTTATATTTTTCAAATTATTAATGTTGATAACTCTACTAACCTCGTGCACGGGATTATCAGGTTTTGCTCCAAAAAAAGGATCAACAGGAGAAGAATTTTTAATTCAAAAAAAAAATGCGCTTGTGATGCCACCTGATTATAATGATCTACCAGTTCCAACTTCAAAAAAAAATAACACTGATGAAACTCAAAAAGTAATATCATTACTTGGAATAAATTCAGAAACAACAATATCTGAGATTAATTCTGAAAATGAAACATTAGAAAATTCTATTTTAAAAAAAATAAAGAATAATAATGTTGACTAAAAATATTAAGATTCATAATTTCGAAACTAGATCTAGTACAAAAATTAAAAATATTTTAAAAAAAATTAAAAAAAGTTATTTTAAAAAATACGATAAATTATTACTAAGTTTCTCTGAAGATTACAAATACAGCTTTGACATAAAAAAAATTAATAAATATAAAAAATATAAAAATTTTACTTTAATAGGTATGGGTGGTTCTATTCTTGGTACAGAAGCTATTTATAATTTTTTGAAATATAAGATAAGTAAGAATTTTATTTTTATAAACAATCTCAATTCAAATATTCAAAAAGCAAAAAAAAATAATTTAAATATAATAGTCTCTAAGTCGGGTAATACTTTAGAGACTATTTCAAACTCAAATATCATAATTGAAAAAAATTCAAAAAATATATTTATTACTGAAGCTAATAATAATTATCTAAATGAGCTAGCTAACAAGCTTAAGTCAGAAGTTATAGAGCATAGAAATTATATAGGAGGAAGGTATTCAGTTCTTTCTGAGGTAGGAATTGTGCCAGCAGAGTTAATGGGACTTGATGTTAAAAAATTCAAAAGATTAAATTACCTAATAAATAATAAAAATTTTACAAACAACATCATTAAAAATGTAAGTGCTATTTTGTCTCTGGTAAAAAAAAAAAAGAATTTGTCTGTTATTTTAAATTATGATCAAAACTCAAATAAGTTATTTGAGTGGTACCAGCAACTAGTATCTGAAAGCTTAGGAAAAAAATCAAAAGGAATAATTCCATTAATATCTACAATGCCAAAAGACAATCATTCATTAATGCAATACTTTCTTGATGGTCCAAAAAATAATTTCTATACATTTTTTAGTGTTAGAGAAAAAAAAAGTCAGAGGATTAAAACTACTAACTTACTTAGCAGTTTTTCATTTATTAAAAATAAGAATTTATCAAATATAAAAGATGTTCAAAGAAAAGCTACAGAAAATATTTTTTTTAAAAAAAAGATACCTTTTAGAAGTATTGAGATTATAAATAAAAATGAGCAATCTTTAGGAGAGATTTTTACTTTCTTTATGCTTGAAACAATCTTACTTGGTAGAGCATTAAATGTGAATCCATTTGACCAACCTTCTGTAGAGTTAATTAAAAAAGAAACTAAAAAAATATTTTTAGGACGTTAATAGCCAAATATAATTTTAGAAATTCCGTAGGTTTTTACCTGAATTGTTTTAAATGTTTTTGGAAGACTTTCTTGAGTTTTTTTAGATCTATGAATAATTATAATTCCTTTTTTATGTAAAATTTTTATATTAATAATATTATTCAATATTGTAATAAAATTTTCAATTTTATATGGTGGATCGAGAAATATTATATCAAATTTTTTATGGATTAATTTTTTTTCAACACTATTGCTAAAAATATTTTCATTAATAATTATTGTTTTATCTTTACAATTAAATTTGTCTATATTTTTTTTTAGTACATCGGTTGCATCTGGATAATTTTCGACAAAAGTTACCTTATTTGACCCTCTTGAAATACATTCTAATCCAAAAGAACCCGAACCAGCAAACAAGTCTAAAACTATAGACTCATTTATTTTAGTTTTGATAAGATTAGAATGTTCTAAAATGTTAAAAATCGACTCTTTGGTGAGATCCTTTAAGGGGCGGGTATTTTTGTTTTTTGGTTCAATTAACTTTCTACCTTTTAAGTAACCTGAAATTATTCTCATTTATTCTTTTATTACTTTAAAACCAATATCTTTTCTATAATAACCATTGCTCCAATTCAATTTTTCAATTGAGTTAATTGCTTTAAATCTAGCACTTTGAAAATCTTTAGATAGAACTGTAAAGTTTAAAACTCTTCCACCGTTAGAATAAATGGTATTATTTTTTTTGATTGTCCCTGCATGATATACATGTTCTTTTTCATTTAATTTGATATTATTTAGCCCAGATATCTCTACATTATTGTTAAAATCTTCAGGGTAACCTTTTGAACATAATACTATACACAAACTTTTATCTGTATCCCAGTCTATTTCGATTTCTGAAAGATTTCCATTACAACATGATAATATTAAATCTAAAAAATCACTTTTAAGTCTAGGCAATATAGTTTGGCATTCTGGATCTCCCATTCTAACATTGTATTCAATTAAGTATGGTTCATTTTTAACTATCATAAGACCTGCATACAAAAAACCTTTAAAGTTTGTTCCAAGATCTTTCAAACCTCTTAATGTAGGTTCTATAATTTTGTTAATAATTTTTTTGTCCAGCTCATCATTTATGAGATCTGATGGAGAATAAGCACCCATACCTCCAGTATTTTTACCCTCATCACCTTCACCAACTCTTTTATGATCTTGTGCTGTTTCAAACTTCTTATATGATTTTCCATCGCTTATTATAAAATAACTCATTTCATCACCCTCAAGAAATTCTTCAATTAAGACATTCTTTGCTTCACCAAATTTTCCATTAAATATCTCAGCAATTGCTATTTCAGCAAGTTTTAAATCCTTACAAATATAAACTCCCTTTCCAGCAGCTAGTCCATCAGCTTTTACTACTATTGGAAAGCTAGCACTTGAAACAAAATTTATTGCCAAATGAGCATTTTCAAATATCCCAAATTTTGCAGATGGTATTTTGTATTTTTCACATAATTTTTTTGTAAAAATTTTTGAACCCTCAAGCTGAGATGCAATTTTATTAGGGCCAAATATGTATATATTTTTATTTTCAAAATAATCTACTACCCCTTTTACTAATGGTTTTTCAGGACCAACAATTATTAAGTCTATTTTCTTATCTTCAATAAATTTGTTTATTTTATCATAATCATTAATATCCAAATTTACATTTTCAGAAATATCAGAAGTCCCCGCGTTACCAGGTATAGAATAAATCTTTTTAACTTTTTTTGACAAATATATTTTATGGCATAAAGCATGTTCTCTACCACCACTTCCTAAAATAACAATATTCATATATAATTCTTGTATATATCAAAAATGAAAAAAAAATTAGCAAAATTAAAATTTTTACCTAATCATTTTGAGGTGCTTGAAAAAGGTGAATATGTGATATGCGCTGTTTCTGGTAAAGAAATTGTAATTGATAAATTAAATTATTGGAACGTAGATTTGCAAGAACCATATTTTTCTTACAAAGAAGCTTTTTTAAGAAACGAGCAAATAAAAAAAAAATGAACTTTATTTCCAGCGATTATGGGTCCAAATCCATTGATCTGGATTTTTTAAAATCATTTTTTCTAATATTTTATTTAATTCTAGTGATACTTGTATAATATCTTTATTTTTATCAAAAGAAATTGGTTCAAAAAATTTGATATTAAAATAGTATTTTTTATCTCTCTCTATGTGAACTGGAACAACATCACACCTAAATTTTTTAATTAGCTGTGCAGGAATTGTTGTGGTAAATGCTTCATGGTTAAAAAATTTTATTTTTTTACCTTCACTCACTCTTTGATCTATCATTAAGGCTACAGATACTCCATCTTTAAAAAGTTTTAAAATTTCTTTTGTTCCACCTATTCCTTTTTTAATCTGTCTTTTGCAAATATATTTTTTTCTAATATTTTCCATGATAGGGTTTAAAAATATATTATTTAAAGGTCTATAAATTGCAGCAAGCTCTAATCCATTTTTTTCAATTTCCATGGCCATTAATTCAAAATTATTAAAATGGCCAGATATAAACACAACTGGTAAATTTTTCTTTTTAATATTATTTAAAATATTCCTGCCTTCAACATTTATAAAATGATTTTTCTTTCCATTTCTAAAATCTTTTAAATAAATATAGTCAGATAAAATTCTTCCATAATTTTCCCATATTTTTTTTATAATTTTTTTGTTATTATCCTGTTGATTTGGAAATGCTTTATTTAAATTATTTAAAATTAATGATTTTTTTCTAAATTTTGGACCAATCATCGAAGCTATTTTGGCTCCAAAATTAGATGAACTTTTATATCCAATTAATTTAAATATTAAAAAAAGTATTAAAAAAAATAAAAATTGTGAAAAATACTTAAGTTGCTTCATATTTTTTTATTTAAAAAACTAGTAAAATCATCTTTATTTAAAATATCAAGCTCAACTTCTATCTTGCTAATATTTTTTTGGTTTCCATGACTTAATTTTATATAATCTTTCTCAGTTGTAATAATTTTTGCACCTAACTTATTTGCTAGATTGTTTATTTTATCTATATCATTTTGTTTATAGTTGTAATGATCAGGGTAATTAAGTGATTTAATAATTGAAAAATTATTTATTTTAAGCATTTCTATGAGATTTTCAAAATTTCCAATACCAGCGAATACTAAATATTTTTCTTTTTTATCAAAATTTTTATTGTTTTTAATTTTGTATTGAGATTTAAAAATCCTTAAATGAGCATATTTATTTTGTATAAAATTTTCAAACTTAGTTTCATTCTGATCATTTCCATTAAAAAACACAGCATCATAATTTTTTAAATTTTTTAAATTTTCTCTTAGAGGGCCTGATGGAATTAAAAGACCATTACCAACACCTATACTTTTATTAAAACAAACTATAGACAAATCATAACTGATTTTTTTATCTTGAAGTCCATCATCAAATATCGCAACCTTAATTTTTTCATTATTTATTTTTTTTAATGCGTTAATTCTTTTTTTTTCACAATATAATTCTCCATTATTTTTTAATATTCGCTGTTCATCAATTTGATCAGGATAATATTTTTTAATAAAGCATGTGGATATTCCCATAGAATTTATAATCTCATTAATTTTAATACATAAAGTTGTTTTTCCTGTGCCCCCAACATAAATGTTTCCAACGCAGATGGTTTTAATATTTTGAATCTTTTCTTTTTTTGAAAAATTTATTTTACTTAAAATTAGTAAAAAAAGAGAAATTGGAAAAAGAATATAAGATAAAAAATTTGGTTCTTTTTTGTCCCAGAATTTAGGCTTTAAAAATTTCATTTATATAAATGATTTTATTTCTTCAAGAGTTTTTCTTAATATTTTTGATCCCATTTGATCTACTTTTTTCAAACTTTTTAATTTTTTATTTTTTTCGTTTAAAAATAAATTTAGCATATTAATAAGTTGTTTTTTATTATTAAATTTGAACGCTAAATTTTTCTTAGTTAGAAAATTATAAATTTCTCTAAAATTTTGAATATTAGGTCCATACAAAATTTTATTGTTTAATCTAATTGCCTCGAGTGGATTTTGACCACCTTTTTTGTATTTAGCTATAGATCCACCCATAAAAGTAATATTTGTTTTTACATAAAAATTCTTAGTCTCACCATACGTATCAACTAAATAAATATCTGTCTCTTTATTAATCTTTTTGGATTTGCTATGTAAAAAAAAACTCAAATTTTCTTTTTTTGCAATATCTACAATATTTTGGATTCTATCAATGTGGCGTGGTATTATGATAGTTAGGAGTCCTCTATGTTTATTTTTAAGAGTTTTGTGAGCTTCAATACATATTTTCTCTTCACCCTCATGGGTGCTAGAAGCACACCAAATTTTTCTGTTATTTAGAAATTTATATCTATTAACTATTTTGCCTCTTATTTTTAATTTCTCTTTATTATCAATAAATTTTAAGTTTCCAATTTTAGAAATATTTTTTGCCCCTAAAATTTTTAAATACTTAAATGTTTCGTCGTTCTGAACTAAACATTTATCAAACTTAGAAAATATGTTCTTTGCAGTAGGTAATATTTTTTTCCAGTTTTTAAATGTTTTTTTTGTTACTCTTGCGTTCATAAGTATTAAAGGAATATTTCTTTGTTTAATATTCTTAATCATGACTGGCCAAATTTCAGACTCTAAGAAAACTACTAAGCAAGGTTTCCAATGATCTAAGAATTTGTCTGTGATAAATTCATTATCAATTGGAAAAAATTGATGAATTGTTTTTTTTAAATACAGTTTCGATATAATTTTCGATGAGCTTAATGTAGAAGATGTTATTAAGATTTTGTCAATTTTTTTTGAATTTTCTAGCTTTTTAATTATAGGTATTACACTTAAAACTTCGCCCACACTGGAACCGTGAAACCATATTATATTTCCTTTTGGTCTTCTATGTTTTTTTAAGGCAAATTTTTCTAAATACCTTTTTTTATCCTCTTTTTTTTTTATTAATCTAAAAAAAACAATTAAAGGTGAAATTAATAAAATTAAGTAAATAAAAAGTTTATATAAAAATAACATTAATCTTTTCTAATTTGTCTTTCATAGAAATTTTTGTATATTTTCGAGTTTTTTATTAATTCCTCATGTTTGCCATGGTCAATTACCTCCCCTTTATCAATCACAAAAATTTTATGAGAATTAAGAATTGTTGAAAGTCTATGAGCAATTACTAATGTTGTTCTATCTTTTGTAAGATAATTTAAAGCTTCCTGAATTTTATTTTCAGTTTCAGAGTCTAGAGATGAAGTTGCTTCGTCAAGAAGTATTATTTTGCTTTTTTTAAGCATAGCTCTTGCTATTGAAAGTCTTTGTTTTTCTCCTCCTGATAAAGTTATACCATTTTCTCCTATTATGGTTTCATATTTATTTGGAAGCTTATCAATAAATTCATTAGCAAATGATAGCTCCGTCGCCTTCTGCACATCTTGATCACTTGCCTTAGGGTTTGCATATAAAATATTATTTCTAACAGTATCATCAAATAAAGTTGTGTCCTGACTAACTAGGGAAATATTTCCTCTTAAAGATTTAATTCTTAAATTATATATTGAATTACCATCGAGAACGATGTCACCTGAATATATATCGTAAAATCTAGGAATTAGATTTAATATTGTTGATTTACCAGCACCACTGTGACCTACAAGTGAGGACATCTTTCCACCTTCAATACTTAAATTAAGAGATTTAAGAACAATTTCATCTTTACTTTGATACTTGAAATTAACATTTTTAAAATCGATCTTACCTTTAGTTATAACAACATCTTTACTTCCTTCTTTATCTATAATGTTCTGCTTGTTATCAATTACTGGCAAAATTCTTTTCGCAGCAGATATTCCTTGATTAATTCCGATATTTAATGTTGCAAGTGCTCTCACAGGTTGATAGGCAAGCATCATAGCTGCAAGGAAAGAGAAAAAATTATTTATTCCTATCTCATCATTAAAAATTAATATACCTGAGTAAAATATTAGTATTGCTATAATTATTCCTGTCATTGTTTCCATAATTGGAGCTGTTCTTACATATACAATTGCTATTTTTTTTGATTTTTCTTTAAGTTCTTCAATATATTTATCTGCTCTAGAATTTTCATATTTTTCTCTTTGAAAAATTTTTATAAGCTTGTGGTTTTTAAATATTTCAATTAAATATTTTGTTAGGAACCCTGACTTTTCTTGAGCCTCTGTGCTGACTTTTCTCATTCTTTTTCCAAGTGTTCTTGCAGTCACAGATGCAAAAGGAATCATTATAATTGCTATTAAAGAAAGTTTCCAATTTTGAAAAAACATTACACTCATTAATCCAATAAGTGTAAGTCCGTCTTTAAATAAATTAAGCAATGTATTACTTAAAAGATTAGTTATCATATTAACATCATAAGTAAGATTAGAAATATATTTACCTGTATGTTTGTTCTCAATGAATTGTGTATCTGCTTTAATAAATGATTTTAACATATTTGATTGAATAATCTTTTTTACTTCTTCTCCAACTCCAATCATAATCACTCTTGCAAAATAAAGAGAAAGACCTTTAGTTGTAAAAGCCAATATTATTAGTAAAGGTATAACTATTATTAGAGTTTGATCTTTTTCAAGAAAAATTTTATTAATTGCAGGATCAAGAAGCCAAGCAATCATAGACATACTTCCTGCAACTAAAATTGAAAAAAAGCCAGCAAGTATTATTTTATTAAGAAATTTTTTCGTGTACTCGTTATATAATCTTAGCAAAATATATTTTGAAGTCATTTTCTTAAATAAGCTTTCCTATAATTACATTTAAAAATACAATTAGACCAATAAAATTGTTACTTTTAAATATTTTTAAGCAATTTGCAGGATCTTTGATATTCAAATTTTTAATTTGATAAAAAAATAAATGGGCAAATGTGAAAATTAAAGAAAAATAAAATATTAATTCAAATTTCATAGTGTATCCTGTTAAGGTCAAAAGAATAAAAAAAAATGAGTAACATAATACTAAAAATTTTTTCGGATTTTTTTTAAATTTTATAGAAGTTGATTTTACTCCAATTATTTCATCATCATTAATATCTTGATATCCATATATTGTGTCGTAACCAAGTGTCCAAAATATGGCTGCAAAATAAAAAACAATTACTTGCAAATTAATAGCTTCATTTATTGATGTCCATCCCAAAATTAGTCCATAGTTAAAAGTAATACCTAAAAATAATTGTGGCCAGTAAGTAAATCTTTTCATTAACGGATATGTAAAAGCAAGAGGCATTGAAGCAAAAGCTAAATAAATAGTAAAATTATTAAAATTAATTAATACAATTAAAGCTAAACAACATAAAAAAATAGCATATGTTGCTGCAATTGTTACAGACATTTTCCCTGATGCAATAGGTCTATTTTTTGTTCTTTCAACTTTTTTGTCAAAATTTTTGTCAGATATATCATTTACTATACATCCAGCCGATCTCATAAGGACAGAACCTAAAAAAAATAATAAACAATAAAAAATGTATACATTGATTTGAATGTTTTGATTATAAGCTAATGTTAAACCCCAAAGACAAGGCCAAAATAATAAAAGATATCCTATAGGTCTAGTCAATCTGGTAATTTGTATAAATAAATTTAATTGTTTCATAATAATTTACTTGTAAATAACAAAGCCTAAATTCATAATCAAACT
>MDTB01018931.1_pt1 | contig 12609 bp, 12 predicted proteins | sample 811161 | NCBI WGS metagenome assembly MDTB01 (sample SAMN05326650, study PRJNA326480) | marine metagenome | isolation source: seawater | place: Mediterranean Sea | collected 2009 | reverse complement strand
ATGAATTACATAAATTTTATCATAAACAATTTTCAGCAAAGAGAGTTCTAAATAATTTTTCATATAACTCATACAAAAATAAAAATTATCTATCAATTCAAGAAATAAAATCTTTAATTAACAAATAATCTTATTTTAAATATATGATTATACCCTACAACAGACAACATATAGATACCTCAGATATTAAATTAGTAAATAGAGTTTTAAAATCAGATTTAATAACCCAAGGTCCAAACGTAGGAAAATTTGAAAAAGCTATTGCAAAAAGAGTAAAATCTAAATACGCGGTTGCATCCAACTCTGCAACAAGCTCATTACATTTAGCGTGTATGGCCATAGGTCTCAAAAAAGGAGATTGGTTGTGGACATCACCAAATTCATTTGTGGCGTCATCTAATTGTGCCCTTTTTTGTGGTGCAAAGGTTGATTTTGTAGATATTGATTCTAAGACTTTTAATATTGACGTAAATCTTTTAGAAAAAAAGCTAATAAAAGCTAAAAAACAAAAAAAACTACCAAAAGTTCTTGTACCAGTTCATTTCGCTGGATTGCCATGTGAAATGAAAAAAATATTCAAACTATCAAAAAAATATAAATTTAAAATAATTGAGGATGCTTCTCATGCATTAGGGGCCAAATATAATTCTGAGGATATTGGAAACTGTAAATATAGTGATATCGCGGTATTTAGTTTTCACCCAATAAAAATGATTACAACTATTGAGGGGGGAGTGGCTACTACAAATAACTTAAAGTACGCAGAACAAATGTCAAAACTTAGGACACATGGAATCATTAAAGTAAAAAATAAAATGAGAAGAAAGAAAGAAGGGGATTGGTATTATGAACAAAATGATCTTGGATTTAATTATAGAATGAATGATGTTCAGGCAGCGCTGGGTTACAGCCAATTAAAAAAATTAAATAAATTTTTGAAAAAGAGAAGAGAAATAGCAAAATTTTACAAAAAAAAATTAAAAAATTCACCTATAAATTTTCAAGCTGAAAATAAAGGATATAAAAGCTCTTATCATCTATTTGTTATCGAAATACTAAAGGGAAAAAAAATAAAAAAAAAAATATTTGATGCTTTAAGAAGCAATAATATCTTAGTTAACGTTCATTATATTCCAATCCATTTACAACCTTACTACATGAAAAATTTTAATTTTAAAAAAGGGCAATTTCAATTAGCAGAAAAATATTACGAAAGAGCGATATCTTTGCCAATTTACTTCTCGTTAAGTAGTTTCAAAGCTCAAAAAGTAATTAATTTAATAAAAAAATATATATGAAAATTAATTTAGTAACTACCCCCATACTAGATTCTTTTTCTTTAAAATATGAGAATCTAATAGTAGGGAAATGGTGTTTGCATCAGTTGGAAAAAACAAAAAAAAATTTTTTAATCTCAGAATTACCCTACCACTGGTCAAATGAAAACAAACTTAAAAGAGATTATAAGTATCTTAAAAAATATTATTATCAAACAATTGCAAATATTTCTTCACTTTTAAATGAATGCCATAATGTTGATAAGCCCGAGAGATATTGGCATATCATTGCAGGTCCTTTTTTAGTAAATTTTATACCTTTGATTTGGGACAGATGGGAAACAATAAAAAATTTATCCGATATAAAATTCAAGACAATTATTTTTAAAAATAAGTACAGAAACCCTGTATTTGAAGATTTTCAGGATTTTATAACGTCATTGAATGATAATTATTGGAACCACAATATTTATATTGAAATAATTAAGATACTGAAAGAAAAAAATTGCATGTACGAGGAAAAAGAATTTAATTATCTTAAGAAATCAAATAAAAAAAAAAACAATTATTTTAGATCAAAATTTAGCAATTTAATAAATCCCTTTTTAAAAAATAATAAATATCTTTTTTACGATGTAGCTTTTAACAAATTTAATTTTGTAAAATTAAATTTTATTTTAAATCAAATACCAACTGTAAATACTAATTTTGACAGGAGAATTTTCAAAAATAATAATCTAAGTTTCAATAGAGATAAAATTAAAATTACAAATAGTAATAACGATCAATTTGAAAATTTCTGCAATCAAATAATTATCAAAAATTTACCAAAGACTTATTTGGAAAATTATAAAAATATAAAAAATTTTACTGATAAAATTGATTTAAACCCTCAAAAGATTATTACATCTTATGCCCATGTTGACAATGATATATTCAAGATTTGGATTTCAGAACAGGTCTTAAAAGGAAAAAAATTTATAATAACTGATCACGGTGGATATATAGATGAAAGTTCTCATTTTAACTCAATGGAGAAATATTCAGACATTTATTTTAAATGGAATAAAACTGAGATACCTTCAACAAAACAAGTTCCGCCAAATTTATTTTTAAAAAAAAGAAAAATTTTAAAAAAATCACAACTTGGAAAAAAAATTTTATTTTTAACTCATAATTGTAATTTATACCCTTTTAGGATAGGGCCAAGTCCAATAAGTACGCTTATGGTAGACGTGCAAGCAACTTGGATTAGTTTTCTCAAAAAAATTCAAAAAGAAAAAAAATTTAATTTAACTATCAGAACTCATCCAGTAGATAGTTGGAATTTCAAAAAACTTGTTTTAGCAAATTTCGGAAAAAGCTTTCTTTCTAAGGAAAAAAAATTAAGTCAAGAAATTAAAAACTCTAAGATAATTATTAATACCACACCCCAGACAACCTTAATAGAGTGCATGAAATCTGGAGTGCCAACTATTCTTATTTCAAAAGGTTATACTGTGGATGTTCCATCACCAATAAGTAAAATGTTAGAAAAATTGAAGAGCAATGAGATTTTTTTCGATTGTTTTGATAAGGCCTTGAATCATATTAATAATATCTATGAAGACCCATTAGTCTGGTGGAATTCTAATAAAATTCAAAAAGTAAGAGAAGATTTTGCTTGTTGTTGCTCTTTAGAAACAAAAAATAACCTAAATTTTTGGGCAGAAAGTCTAAAAGAAGCTTGATGATAAAAAATTATAAAAAACTTACATATTTAGTTGATCAAGATTATCAGAAAAATAATTACTTGTTTATATTATTTTTATTAATTAGCTCTATTTTGGAAATTTTATCTATATCGATAATTTTTCCATCTTTAACTTTAATTCTTGAAACTGAAAAAATAAAAGATTTTGAAATTATCAAAATATATTTCCCAGCTATATATGATATGAGTAAAATAAATCTTCTTATTTATTTCATCATAATTTTTTTATTTTTACAATTATTAAAGTCTTTATTTTTAATATTTTTTTCATATTGGAGAAACAATTTAGTAATTGCCTATGAAAAAGAAATTGGTCTAAATCTTTACAAAAAATATCTGAGTCTTTCCTATCAAGAATATGTAAGAAGCAATTCTGCAGTATTTTCAAAAAATATTGTAGTTGAAACTAGAAAAGCGAGACAAAGTTATGATGCTTTTATGAAACTTGTAAATGAGATTATTGTTATCTCATCAATAATTTTAATTTTAATTTTTTTTGAACCACTAATAAGTTCAATAGTTATTTTATTTTTTGGATTTGTAGGTTTATCAATGTTATTTTTTTTAAAACCGAAATTAGTAGATTTAGGAACTAGCCAGGTTATACACGCAGAAAAACTTTTTCAAAATTTGAATGAGGGATTCGGATTATTTAAAGAAATCAAAATAAGAGAAAATTTTAAATTTTTTATTCAAAAATTTAAATTAAATTTTTCTGAAGTATTAAATGCTTTGAGATTAAACGCTTTTATTTCTGAAAGTGTAAGAATATTATTAGAGTTTATTACTATTTTATTTTTTTGTGGAGTTATTTATTATCTATCATTAAATCTTAATGAAATGAAAGATTTAGTGCCTACCCTTTCTTTATTTGGAGCTGCTGCATATAGATTTTTACCAGGTTTGTCTAGAATTATTGGTTATAACCAGCTTATTCAAAGTAATCAGTTTGCTATTGATACAATATTAAAAGATTTTGATAAATCTAAAAAAAAAATTAAAATTGATAAAAATATAAAACCTCAAGATTTTAATAAAAACATAGAATTTAAAAACGTTTATTTTAAATATAAAGATAGTGATTATATAATTAAAAACTTATCATTTAAAATTAATAAGTTTGATTTTATTTGTTTAACAGGAAATAGCGGAGAGGGAAAAACAACTTTAATTGATTTAATTTCTGGAATAATAGAGCCCACAAAAGGCAAGATATTAATTGATGGCAAAGCAATTAATTATCATAATAATTTGAAAAAAAATATTGGATATATTCCCCAATCTGTATACTTATTTGACGAAACCATTAAAAATAATATTTTATTAGAAAGTCCGAAAAACAATAACAGGCTTAAAAACGTAATTAATCTTTCGCAACTAAAAGATTTAGAAAAGAAGAGAGGTTTATCTTATAAAGTAGGAGAAAAAGGCTCTAAATTATCTGGTGGTCAAGCTCAAAGATTAGGTATTGCTAGAAGTTTATATAGATCACCTTCACTATTAATTTGTGATGAGATTTCTTCTTCTCTTGATAATAAGAATGAGAAAAAAATTATTAATTCTTTAAAATCTTTAAATAATAAACTTACTTTAGTTTGTGTTACGCATAATCCAGATGCTTTTAATTTTAGTTTTATAAAAAAATATTTTTTAAAAAAAGATAAAAAAGGAAATAGCAAATTAATAAAAATTTAATGAGTAAATTATCAAATAAAATTTTCAACAAAAATAAACCAGAGGCAAACAGCACAACTTTTGCTAAACATTTGTTTTCAAATTTAGATTATTTAGGTATAAACAATAAACTTAATTACAATGATAATAGATAAGAATATTCCTAGAAAAGATAAAATAACTAGAGATAGATTACAGTTTTTGCCTGGTACTAGAATACCACTAATGTCAGTAGTTGAAATAAGCAATTCTGGTGTGTGTAATAGAAAATGTTCATTTTGTCCTAGAAGTGATCCAAATTACCCTGAAGTTAATGAATTTATATCCGATGCATTACATAAAAAAATTTTTTTGGAGTTATCTGAATTAAAATTTCAAGGAATGATTATTTACTCTGGATATGTTGAGCCTCTACTTCATAAAAAAATTTATGAAAACATTGCTCAAGCAAGGCATTATCTTCCAAAAGCTCAAATTGAAATAATTACTAATGGAGATGTTCTTAATAAAGATAGGTTAAGAAAATTATTTGAAGCAGGACTATCTACTTTATTAATAAGCGTATACGACGGACCCACTGAGGAAAAAGAATTTTACAAGCTTTGTAAAGACACAGGTTTAAGCGATGAACAATATGTCATAAGAAATAGATATATGCCAGAAGAAGCATCATTTGGAATTAATTTAAGCAACAGGAGTGGAAATTTAAATAATGCTGAGTATAAAATTCCAGAAGTAAAAAAAGCATTGAATAAAGTTTGTAATTATCCAGCATATACATTTTTTATTGATTATAATGGTGATGTTCAAATGTGTTCTCATGATTGGGCAAAAAAATATGTTATAGGAAATGTGAACAATGATAAGATTGAAAGTATTTGGCTAAGTCAAAAATATAAATTCGCAAGAGAAAAGCTTTTATCTGCAAATAGAAACTTTATGCCGTGTAATAAATGTGATGTATCAGGTGAACTCATAGGCTCTAAGCATGCATTACAATGGAAAAATACTAAAAGATGAAACCATGGTTAAATAAAGTAAACCGATTTGAGCCTTCATTATTAGATAGGTCAAAATTTTTAAGACTAGACAAAAATGAAAGAGTTATAAATTTTGAAAAAAAATTTTTAAGTTTTTTAAAAAAAAAATTAAATACATTTTTTATCACCGCATATCCTGAAACTGCAAAAATAAAAAAATTAATATCTAAAAAAATAAAAGTAAGTTACAAAAATATTTTTATTTCTGCTGGCTCTGATTTATCATTGAAAACCTGTTTTGAGGTATTTACAAAAAATAATGATAAAGTTATTGTTTTAAGTCCAACTTTTGGAATGGTAGATGTTTACTGTGGTTTATATAATTTAAAGCAAGTAAAAATAGATTACAGTAAAAATCTTAAACTTAATTATAAAAAACTTTTTAAGAGTATTTCAAAAAAAATATCTTTAATAATTCTTGCCAATCCAAATAGTCCAACTGGTACAATTATTGATCATCAAATAATGTTAAGAATCCTAAAAAAAACTAAAAAATTTAATATTCCTTTAGTAATTGATGAAGCCTATGCTGGCTTTTATAAAAGAAGTTACATTAAATATATTAATAAATTTAACAACTTAATAATAATTAGAACTTTTTCAAAATCCTTTGGTTTAGCAGGTTTAAGAGCAGGGTATGCTGTGGGGAGCATTCAAAATATTAAAATAATGAACAAATTTAGACCTATGTATGAAATTAATTCTATATCATGCTTAGCTATAGAGTTTTTACTAAAGAATACTTCATTAGTTGAAAAGAATATTATTGAAGTTGAAAAATCAAAAAAATTTTTGGTTAAGGAATTAACTAAATTGAATATTAAATTTATTAATACACATGCTAATTTTTTTCATATCGAACTAGGAAAAAATATTGAAAAGTTGGAAAAAAAATTTAAAAAAAAGGGTATTCTATTCAGAAAAGGCCCAGGTGTAAAAGGCTTTGAGAATTATTCACGGTTTGGGTTAGGTTCAGTACAGCAAATGAAAAAAGTTTTAAAATTAGTCAAAAATGTCAGTAAAAAAAATTAGTAATTTTCAAATAAAACTTCTTCAAATTTGTAAAAAATATCTAAATTCTCAAAAAAAAAAAAATATTAATATTTCTATAAGCTCACTTTGTTTTTTTACTATTTGGGCGCAAACACCTGGGTATTATAAAATTTTAAATTTATCAAAAATAGATAAAAGATTTAAATTAACTTATACATTCAAAAACTTAATATCTATTTCAAAAAATTGTAACTTGAAGATTTTTTATAGAAAAAAGCAAAAAAACGACAAAGATTTAAATTTAATTTTTTCATATTCAACAAAAAATGATTTTGATAAAAATGGTAATTTTAAGGACAGATTTTTTAGCTTTAATTCTATTGATAAAAATTATTATTGGATACTTATAGCACTCGATAATTTTGTTCCGAAAAAATTAAACGAAAATATGGCAATAATTGCTTATGAAAAAAAAATTTTCAAATACAGCTTCTTTTATTTTTTAAAAGAATTTTTTAAAAATATTAAAAATCAAAAATTTAGTTTTAATAGGATTATACATTTTTGTTGGGAAGAAAACAATTTTTCTTCTAAAATTTCATCTTTATGTAAAAATTTATTAAAAAATTTAAAAATTAAAAACTTTATAATTAACTATGAAGGAGTACCTTTTCAAAATCAGCTTCTTAGTGATATAAAAAAAATTAATCGTAAAATAAAAACTTACGGATATTTACATTGTGCACCGTGGCCACTACAATTAGATTTAATATATAAAAATCAGTCTTTAGATAATTTAGCAGTTTCAGGAATTCAACAAAAAAACGTTTTAAAAAAATTTTTAGGATGGAAAAAGAAAAAAATATCAGTTATTCCATCTTTACGATTTGAAAAATCAAATAAAAGAGAGTTTAGTGGATATTTATTTGTTCCATATAAACTTGATAAAGAAAAAAATTACTTAGAAAGATTAGAAAAATTTTTGAAAGAAGAAAAGATTAAAGAAGTCAATAAAATTTCTGTGAGAATCCATCCCTTAAATCAACAAAGCGAAAAACATATAAAATTTAAAAACGAATGTGATCAAATTCTATCTAAATATTTGACAAAAAAGTCAAAATTTAAATCTAAGTATTCTTTGTTTTTTGGTTCGGCAACAGGTGTTTGTATTCAGGCTCTTGAAGAAGGGACAAGCATTATACATTTTCCCAATAATGAGGAAATAGACGTTTTTTCAAACAAATTTTGGCCTTCATTAAAAATTAAAAGAATAGGGGATAAAATTTTTGAGTACAAAATAATAAAAAAAAATCAAATGTTTTTTGTTAAAAATGAAAATGAAAAATTTAGGAAATATTTTTTGCCATTACTTAAAAGATGATATTAAAAAATAAAAATATTTTAATTACAGGGGCCGGCAAAGGCATAGGAGAAGCATGCGTAAAAAATTTTTTGCTAGAAGGTGGTATTGTTTTTGCATTAATTAATCAAAAAAAAGATAATATTAAGTTCAAAAAACATCATAATTTAAGAATCTACAATGGAAACGTTAATAATCACAATACAATTATAAAGATTTTACAAGATTCAAAAAAAATTAATAAACCAATAAATTGCCTAATAAATAATGCTGGTTTGAGATTTAGAAAAAGTTTTTTAAAAATTAAAAAAAAGGAATTAGATAATGTTTTTCAAACTAACTTTTTTACACCATTTATAATTATGCAATTATTCTCAAAATTTTTAATCAGAAATAAAATTAAAGGCTCGATAATAAACATCACTTCAATCGTCGGTCAACTTGGCTTTGATGGATTAACTGGTTATGCAGCTACTAAAGGCGCCTTATCCTCTTTAACAAAATCTTTTGCTGCAGAAATGAGCAAACATAAAATTATTACAAATAATATAAGCCCAGGATTCATTAAAACATCATTTTATGAAAAATTTAAAAAGGATAAAAAAAAGTTATACAACTGGACCATCTCTAGAATTCCGCAAAAAAGATGGGGCGAACCCAAAGAAATTGCAGAATTAGCAGCATTTATTCTATCAAATAAAAGTAACTATCTTAATGGCGAGACAATTTCTATTGATGGAGGATGGACAAATGCGTAGAGCTGTTGGATTAATACCCACGAGATTTAACTCAAGAAGACTACCAGGCAAATCATTAAAAATAATTGGTAATTTGCCTATGATAATTCATACTTATAGAAGAGCAAAATTAGCCCAAAGTTTGGATAAAGTTTATATCTGTTGTGATACTAAAGAAGTATTTCAAGTTGCAAAACATTTTAAAGCTAATGTTATGATTACCTCAAAAAATCATAAGCAAGGTGGAGATAGGATTTATGAAGGTTTTAAAAAATTAAAAATGAAATATGATCAGGTTATAGATATACAAGGAGATGAGCCATTGATTGATCCTAAAAATATTGATCATGTAGTAAGCTTCCACAGGAAAAACAAAAATTATGATATAATTCTCCCAAATTTACCTACAAAATTTACTAGAGATCCAAATTTAGTAAGATTAATTTTTAATAAACATAAAGAAGTTTTATATCTCACGAGATCAGATACCCCTTACCATTTTGTAAATAAAACAAATAAAATTTTTAAACATCTTTCAGTGATATCATTCAAACCACAAGCCCTTAAAAATTTTGCTAGCTTTTGTAATAAAAGTAAACTTGAAAACTTAGAGGACATTGAATTATTAAGAGCTATTGATTTAGGGTTAAAAATAAAAACTTTTTCACTTAAAGGTGATAGTTTTTCAATTGATATTTTAAAAAATCTTATTGAAGCGAGAAAAAAGATGAAGCTAGATAAATATTATAAAATTTATAAAGATCAGAACTATGAAACTAAACTATAATATTGATAAATTAAATTATAAAGCTACTTTTTGTAATAATAAGGAAAGTCCCGATATCTATAAGGCACTGTCAAAACTTTACTGTGATAAGAAAATGTTATTAATAATCGATAAAAAATTAAATAAAAAATTTACAAAATATTTATTCAAGGATTTAAAAAAATGCGGTCTTAATGTCACTTTGTTAAAGGTAGAGGGTTCAAAATATAATAAAAATGAAAAATTATTATTTAAAATAATCGATAAATTAATAGAAAAAAAATTTTCAAAAAAATCAGTTTTACTTTCATGCGGAGGAGGAGTTATAGGAGATGTATCTGCTTTAGCAGCCTCACTCTATCTAAGAGGTATGATTTATTATCATATCCCTACAACTATGACCGCTATAGTAGATAGTTGTTTAGGAGGCAAAACAGGGATAAATTATAAAAATATTATTAACTCTGTAGGAAACTATTATCACTCTCAAAATGTATTTATTTCAAAAAATGTAATTGAATTAATTCCAAAGAGAGAGTTTTTGTCTGGAGTGCCTGAAATTATTAAGTGCGGAATAATTAATAACAAAAAAATTTTATCAATTTTAAAAAAAGATCAAAAAAAATTGATTAACAGAGATTATAATTTTTTATCTAAGCTAATTAAATTAACTCTTAAAACTAAAATTAAGTTTTTTAAAAATGATGTTTATGAAAACTCTGATAGACTAAATTTGAATTTTGGCCACACTTTTGCGCATGCTATAGAGATGTCATTGAAAGGAAAAAAAACAGATTTATTAAGACATGGAGAGGCTGTCGGTATTGGTATGCTCTGTGAAATATACTATACAGAAGGTAAAAGTAAAATTTTTAAAATAATAAAAGATTTTTTAGGTCGTTATAAATTGCCTCAAAGTTTATCGTTCTTAAGCACCATAGATAAAAATAATATAAAAAAAGATATATTCAAAAATATTTTCTTAGATAAGAAAAAAATAGGAAAATATCCAAGAATAATAAAAATTGAAAAAATAGGTAAATCAAAAATTTTTGAGATGAAAAATAATGATAAAATAAAAAAAACTATACAAGAAGTTTTATTTTAAATGGAAAAATTATCTTATTTCTTCTACAAAATTCTTAAATATATTGACCTTATATTTAATTATATCTTTAAAAAAAGCTTTTTAATATTTTTTAATGATTTCATTAATAAAGATTTTTACACCTCTAAAATTATTAATAATCTAAAGATAAATTTTTTTATACCAAACCAAGTAACAAAATGGAGAGTAAACACTTTATATACAAAGGAACCAGAGACTTTAGAGTGGATAGATAGTTTTAAGAATTATAATGAAAAACCCATAATTTTTTGGGACATAGGCTCAAATATTGGCTTGTACTCAATTTATGCAGCGTGCATACATAAAAATATTTTAATTTATAGTTTTGAACCATCAACAAGCAATTTAAGAGTTCTAAGCAGAAATATTTCAATAAATAATTTATCAGATAAAATTCATATTGCTCAATTCCCACTAGGAAAAAAAAATTTTCAATTTTCAAATATTAATGAGCAAGAATTTAAAGAAGGCTGGTCAATGAATTCTTATGGTAAATCTACGGATTATGAGGGAAAAAAATTCAAACCTGAACAAAAATATAAAATTTTTGGTTTAAATATAGATTACTTAATCAAAAATAAAATAATAGAAGTTCCGCACTATATAAAAATTGATGTTGATGGAATCGAAGATGAAATTCTCATGGGTGGAATAAATAGTTTAAATGATAAAAATTTAAGAAGTATTTCTGTAGAATTAAATGAAAATTATAAGTCGCAATTTAAAAATGTTATAGATATAATGAAACAACTTAATTTAAAAATAAAACATAAAAAACATGCCCCAATTTATGACAATGATGAAAAATTTTCTAAATTATATAATTATATTTTTGAAAAATAATGAAAATAGAAGTTGTCGATAATTTTTTAAATAGTAAAGATTTTAAAAGAGTTTCTAGTCTTTCTTTAAAGAAAATAAGCAAGGAAGATTTAAAAGTTTATCACAATTCAATTGTGGGAAAAAAAATAATTAATTCAGAGTGCATAAATCCAAAATACCTGCTTGAATTAAATAAAAATTATCACAACAAAGCAATTAAAATTTTAAAAAAACTTTGTAAAGAAAAAGTGAAACTGTATGATTATTCTGAATTTCACATAATAGTTACAGGTGCTAGTCGTAAGTTCCCAATTCATGACGATACCCCAAATAAATTATTGAGTGGAGTAATTTATTTAAAACCAAACAAAAACTCTGGAACTAATTTTTTTAGTACAAAAAGCGGCAAATCTAAAAAAACTATTCCATGGAAATTAAATAGAGCAGTTTTTTTTTCAAGAAAGGAACGTGAGACTTGGCACTCTTATCATGCTAATGGAAAATCAAATAGGATTGTTTTGGTTTACAATTTAATGACTAGAAATATAAAAGAAGTTTTTAAAGCTGAAAAAAAAAATTATTTTCTTGGAAATCTTCGTTATAAATTAAACCCTTATATTTACAGGTTTTTTAAAATAACAATTTAAAATTTTAATGAGAAAATGGTTAGAATACTCTTTAAGTAAAAAAAAAAAAAATTTTAAGAATCAATTCTCATATTCTGATCATCTTTTAAATAGAGATAGTAAAAATTTAAAAAAACTGAGTGATTTTAATGAATTTAAAAAAAATAAGTTATTTTTTACTCAGTATAAATATTTTAAAAATAAAGTAAAAAATAATACAATTTTTTTATGTTCTGGATATGGTTTTTATGAATATTTTTTAAAAAAAAATTTTAAAAACTTTATTATTTCAGATGTAAGTACAAAATATAAAAAATTTAACCTTTATAATAGATTTTTAGATTTTAAAAAAGTAGATGTTTTGAAATCTAATGATTTTAAAAAAATTAAATTTAAACCCAGCGTAATAGTATTAAATAACGTTGAATACTT
>MDTB01013318.1_pt1 | contig 12609 bp, 11 predicted proteins | sample 811161 | NCBI WGS metagenome assembly MDTB01 (sample SAMN05326650, study PRJNA326480) | marine metagenome | isolation source: seawater | place: Mediterranean Sea | collected 2009 | reverse complement strand
TAATTCAGCTGGACCAAGAGAGTTTGGAACCATAACGGTAATACCCATTGCACCAGAACGTGATGCACATTTTGCAACAATCCGGCTATTTGCTTCTGGTGAAAACTCTAAACCTCCATACTTTTTAGGAATAATAAGGCCAAAGAATTTCTCTTTCTTTAAATAGTTCCAGACTTTATCTGGCATTTTCCGATTTTTAAATATTTCCCAATCATTTACCATATCGCACAGGGTTTCTACTGGACCATTAATAAATGCCTCTTCTTCTTTTGTTAACGAATGTACTTTTTGGTTAAGCATTTTTTTGAGGTTTGGTTTTCCAGAAAATAACTCTTTATCCATCCAAACATCGCCTGCCTCTATTGCAACTTTTTCTGTTTCCGAAATTGTTGGCAAAAACTTAAATGTAATCATAGCCTGCATTATAGGTAAGCTGATTACATATCGACGTACTTGAGGGATATTAATTAAAACAGCAACCACAACCACAACATTAAATGTTTGAGCTGAAATCCCTATAATTGATAATGCCATTAAGACAATAGCTGTCCAGACAACCATTGGTGCGCCAATAAATCCGCATAATACAGTAAAGATAGCCAAGACTATAGCGGGATGAACCAGGCTAACAAGTGTAATTAATTCACTCATAAATCAACCTCCTTAGTTGAATAATTTTTTATTATTTTCTGCTAAATCTTTTAATTTTTCACATGGTTTGAATCGAATACCATGTTGACGTGATAAAGTTGATAAATCTTGTAATATCTTTTTAAACCCTCGTCTTTGGGCGTACATTAAAATACCACCTAAGAAGGGAGGGAAGCCCATTCCGTAAATTAAGGCTAAATCAAGCTCTTCTGCCGAATTCACAATATTTTCTTCTAAACAACGTAATGCCTCATTTACCATAATAAGAATTAATCTATCTTCAATTTCTTTTTTATTTTTTGTTTTTGAACTATCACATAAACTATAGATTTCCATGTTTTCTTTTTTCTTTTTTCCACTATAGTTATAAAACCCACGTTTTGTTTTTTTACCTAAACAATTGTCGAGTCCTTCAAATTTTTGTAATATTTTTGGTAACGCCATGCGTTCTCCATAGCCATCTTCTAATACTTTTGCAACACTAAACCCGATATCTAAACCTACCTCATCACATAACGCTAATGGCCCAATCGGCATCCCAAATGTGGTCATTAATTTATCAACTCTAGTGATCTTTTCTCCTTCTTCTATGCATCTAATGGCTTCAACTACATAAGGAATTAAAACTCTATTTACAAGAAAACCTGGACATTCTTTAACAACGACAGGTGTTTTTTTCATTCTTTTTACTAAGGAAATTGCTTTACTTATAACCTCTTTTTTACATGTTTTACTAGGTATTATTTCTACTAATGGCATTCTATTCGCTGGACTAAAAAAATGAATCCCAATAAATCTTTCTGGATGCTTTAACTCTTTAGCCATTTCATTTATTGATAGTGATGATGTATTTGTTGCTAAAATACAATCTTTACTAACGTTTTGCTCAAGGTCTTTAAACACAGCTTTTTTAATACTCATATTTTCAACAATAGCTTCGATAACCAAATCTACTTTATGAAAACCAGAATAATCTTTTGAAGTTGAAACTGTTTGCATCATTTTAATTTCAGCATCGTTTTCTTTTAACCGTCTTTTTTTAACTAATTGTTTATAAATTTTTTGAATAGATTTTACGCCGTTTAATAATGAGCCCCAATCAATATCTTTCAACCTTACTTTAATGTTTCGGTAACTTAGAACGGATGCGATACCTGCACCCATTAGACCCGCTCCAATAATTCCGGCATGAGTAATAGGTTGATCTTTAGATTGGACTAATGAATTGTTAATATTTTTTACATACTCTTGCATTAAAAATAAATGAATTAAATTTTTAGTTGTATCAAGCATTACTAATCTACAAAATCCATCTAATTCAATTTGAATTCCTTTTTTAAATGACTTTGGATAGCCTTTACAACTTACATGAAGCGCTTCTAATGGTGCAGGATATTTACCTTTTGTTGTTGCTAAAATTTGTTTTTTAACCATATTATGAATTATTATTCTTCCTATTGGATTTGATTCTAGGAACTTCATAAGCTTTGAATAATTTTTTCGCTTTTGTTCAACAATGGTTTTATACTTTTTTGATTTTATTTGGGTTATAAATGTGGCTAATCTTTCATCTAAAAAGGCTTCATGACATATGGCATCAACTACACCTAATTTTAATGCTTTTTTCGCATTAATATTTTTACCTGTTACTATTATGGATAGTGCATTTGATAACCCAATTAAACGAGTTAAGCGCTGAGTACCACCTAACCCTGGTAAAATACCCAAGTTGACTTCTGGCAAAGCAATTTTTACTGCGTCACTTATTAAGGCTATTCTATAGGTACACGCTAATGCTAACTCTAACCCGCCACCTAAACAGGGACCATTTATAATGGCTATTGTTGGAAAAGGTAATTGTTCAATTTTATCAAATAAAGCATGCCCTTTCATTAAAATATCGCGCGCATCATCAACCGATTTTATCGCATTTATTTCATTAATATTTGCACCAGCTATAAACTGATCTTTTTTATTACTTCTAATAATTAGAACTGAAATTTTTTGGTTTGCTATTAAATCAATTACATTATTAAATTCTTTTAAAATTGAAATGGATAAAATATTAACTTTACTATTTAATTGATCTAAAGATAAGACGCCAATCCCATCGGACTCTACATATGAAACTTGCGCTGCTTTTAACGTTTTTTCGAATACAGCTGCAAAACTTTCGGTATTTTTTGTTTTTAGTTTTAAATCTTCAGTTTTAATTATCTTTTTCATTTTTTAATTTCTCTCAATTATCATTGCGCCACCTTGGCCGCCACCAACACAAATACTTGCACATCCTAATGTTTTGTCTTGGCGCTTTAATTCATTTAATAACGTTAATACAATCCGTGTTCCTGATGTTCCTACTGGATGCCCTTTGGCAATTGCGCCTCCATTTACATTACATTTTTCTGGATCGATGCGACCTAGTTTTTTTGTTTTATCTAAATGCTTTTTAGCAAACTCTGTCGAATCTGCTGCTTTATAACAAGCGAGAACTTGCGCTGCAAACGCTTCATTAATTTCAAATAAATCAATATCTTTGAACGCAATTTTTGACTTATCAAAACATTTTGACATGGCATAGACAGGGCCTAGTCCCATCCGATGTGGCTCTAACCCTGCATAAGCATAATCATGAATATAGCCAATGGGATTTAATTTTAGCTCTTCAGCTTTTTCTTCTGTCATCAAAATCATTGCTGCAGCACCATCGGTTACTTGCGATGAGTTTCCGACAGTAACCGTACCATTTCTTCGATCAAAATATGGCTTTAATTTCTGAAGTGCCTCTATATTTTGGTTTAATCTTACCCCATTATCTTTCGAGATCATCGTCTTATTGTGTTTATCAGGAATAGCCATAATCTCATCGTCATAACGATCTTCATTCATTGCTTTTGTTGATCTTAAATGACTTGCAAGAGCAAATTGGTCTTGCTCTTCCCGATCGATTTTAAATTCTCTTGCTAAGTTTTCCGCTGTTAAGCCCATTATTAATCCACAAACAGGATCAGTTAATCCTTCTTTTAAACCAATAATTGGCTTTAAATAAGATAATTTCAACATACTTAGCGCTTTTATTTTTTGGCTTAGTTTTTTGGCTACCATAAATGATTCCAACACAAATTTTAGTTCTCTTGAATAAACAAAAGGGATATTTGACATTGACTCTGTTCCTCCAGCTAAAACTGTTTCAGCTTGACCAGAATAAATCGTATTACATGCTTCGGTTAATGACTGCATCCCTGATGCACAATTTCGACTTACAGAAAATGCTGGTATTTTTTGATTAAGACCTGCTTTTAATGCTACAACACGGGCAATATTTGCTGCTTTTACAGGCTGCGAAACATTGCCTAAAATAATTTCTTCAATATCGTCCCCATTTACATGCGATCTTTGTAATAGTTCCTTTATACACATTGCAGCTAATTCGTCGGCTTCTAAGTAAGAAAGATGTGTTCCCGCCTTACAAAAAGGTGTACGAAGACCATCAATTATTGCAATACGATTTCCTTTAGTCTTCTTTGACATAGATACTCCTTTTTTGGCTGTAAACTTTATCAAGCTCCTCTTTAAAGTGTTCAGCTACAGATTTACGCTTCACTTTTTGTGTGTACGTTAACAAGCCATTTTCATATGTGAATGGCGTATCGCTTAAAACTACATTTTTTACACGCATAAAATTTGGGTATTCTTTTAAAACGTTTTGTAATTTATCTTCAAAACCAACAAGTCCCGAATCTCTATCATTATCAAGTATCAAACGGTACTTTTCGCTTGGAATTACAACGCCAACAAGATAAGAATGTGTATCACCGATCAAACAAACTTGATCTACTTCATCTTGAGACAACAAAAGTTCTTCTATATCACCGGGTATACATTTTTTACCATTTGATAAAACGATGACATCTTTTTTACGACCTGTGATGATAAGATTGTTATCTTCATCCATTTTTCCTAAATCACCTGTTTTAAACCATCCATCTTTTGTAAAATGGCCTTTTTGTGCCTCAGCATCATTGTGATAACCTGGTGTAACGCAATCGCCACGTACCCATATTTCACCATCATCTTCAAAATGAATATCAAAACTTTCTAAAAGTGGACCAACTGTTCCCAACTTATTATTTTTCATTGTTCGAACCGACACAACTGGTGACGTTTCGGTTAAACCATAGCCTGCCAGAATTGTGAACCCTAAACATGAAAAAAAGGTTTCTACTTTTAATGTTAAAGGAGCTCCACCTGAAATAATAAACTTTAAGTCTTTGCCAATTTTTGCTCTTATTTTTCGGTAAATAATTATTTTAAATACTAGATGTAATGGCAAATACCATAATTTCATAAGACCTTTTGCATTTAAAAACTTTGTAGACCAAGCTATCCCAAACATAATTATTGATCTCAAAACGGGAGAAGCTTTTTCATGAATCGCAGTATGAATCTTTTCGAGCACCCTTGGTACAAATACCAACATCGTTGGTGATACTTTTGGTAAATAATCAATTAATGTATCCATTGAAGGAATAAAATAAATACTTTGCTTCATTACTAAAGAAGAATACAAATCACCCGTTCGTCCTAAAATGTGAGACATGGGTAAAAATGCCATTGCTCGATCTTTTTCGGTTATATCATCACCCACTAAATCTTTTAGCTCTTTGATTTGGGTGACTAAATTTTTTTGAGTCAATTTGACTGGGCTTGGTCGACGTGCTGATGTTCCAGAAGAAAACATTAATGTTAAAACATGATTTTCATTCAAATTAAAAATTTCTTTTTCGTAATCTTCTATTTGTCCTTTAAATAGAGCATGTCCATCATTCAAACACTCTGAAAAATGAAAATCTATTGAATCTACTTTTGCTTGTTCGTCAAATATAATGACTGGGCCTTTAACTTTTCTATCTTCAGGTAAATCTTTGATCATTTTGTATTGAGATGGCGTATTTACACAAACCATCTTAATATTTACTAATTCCATATATTTATTCAGTTCGGTTCCGATTAATCCATGATAAAAAGGGACACTAACGGCTTCAATGAACATTAATGCAAAATCCATAATCGCCCATTCGAGCTTATTATAAGAGAAAAGAGCTACTTGATCGTTTTTTTTGATACCCATTTCTTTGAGTTTTAATCCCATCGAAATTGCATCTTTTAAAATATCGCGATATGTATATCCTTTATAGCTATTGCCTTCATAAGTAAATAGCCATTCTTTATCTGGAACTGCCTGATAATTATCGTATAAAAGAGCTAAAAGTGTTTTAAGTTTTTTTGCCATATTTTTTAATACCACAAAAGAATTCATCTTAAACATAAAACGAATGGTTTTTTTTTAATATAATTTTTTATTATTTTTTAGTTAAATTTAATTATTATTAGATTCTAAATATGACACATAAAATATCCATTGAGTGACGCGCTTTAAAAAGGTGTAATCGACTTTATCTTTAGTGTCTGTTGTTTCATGATAATGAGGAAAACGAAGATCGGAATTTGTGATAAATATTGTATTAATATTCTCTTTCCAATATGTGTAATGGTCACTGCGTTGTAAACTGCTAAATAGATCTTTACTTTGCACTTGTTCTAAACTTACATTCATACTATGGAACTTGAGATTTGGGATCCAATTTTTTGCAAGTGATGCCATTTTTATCGATGTTTCGGTATAGCTTTTTAAGCCAAATACAAAAATGTGATTTCCCACAGTGGGCCAATCAATAGCCCAAGAAATGGCATTGGGTTCAGGCTCTTTGTCAGTAGTGTAAGCTATCATATCCATATTTATTACTAATTTAGGATTACTATTTTGGCTCTTTAATTCATTTAGATATGTCTGAGAGCCCAAAAATATACGCGAATTATTTTCTTCATAATAAACCTCCTCAAACGCATAAAACACAAAATATATATCTTCTACTGTTGTTTGTCCTTGTAAAAGCCTCGCTACTTCGAGCATAGCTACACAACCTGACGCATTATCCACAATACCAGGCGAATTCTGTACTGTATCCCAATGTGCGCTAATTATGATAGGCCTATTAGATGGATTTGAGCCTGTTTTTTTTACAATTATATTATTCATTGAATAACTAGAACTATTATAATTCCATGTAACATTTTGAGTACTTACGTCATAGCCATAAGCTTCCATTTGTTGACGAATGTTTTCTTCAACAGCAACATGGCTAGACCTTGCATCCAGTACATGACGTGGAAGTTCAGGAAATAACTCCATTTGTGCTTGTAAAGATGTTTCTGTTATTGTTTCAGCAATAGTTGTTAACGTAGATCGGTTATCTGTAACATACTGATTTACCACTGTACTACAGCTTAAAAGTGCCCAGATCATACTTAAAAAAAATAAACTTTTTGATGTTTTATATGTCAAAATGAAACTCCATATTTGATAAATTGAAGACTTATATCTACCCCTCCAAAAGGATTATTTAAATCTAACAATAGCCTTGGACTCAATAACGTAAATGAATCATTTTGGTCGGTATAATTTAAGAGATCAAACCCTAACCCAAATGAAATTATCCAATTTTTTTGATAATAATAATCAGCAGAATTATTAATTATAAATATATAACTTGCGGCTTTTGCAACCTGGACACAACCTCCAAGATTAGAGAAAAAAGATAATCCTTTAGGTTGATTTTTATGAATTCGATATTTAGCTGTAAAAATAGTATTGTTTGACAATATACTTTCACCAAATGCAACCCCTATATTTAAACGACTTATATCTAGATTAATATCTGGTATTATAGCCACAGAACGCATATTTTTAGAATAATGACTAAATAAATTATATCCCGCAGAAAGTGTTACACTTGCATTTATGCACGATTGTAATAATAAGATAAATAATATTGCTATTATACTTTTTTTCATTCAACCTTCTTCTTTTACTGAATATTGTTTTTATCCCTATTATATTTTTTAAATTAATTTAAAGTTTATAGGATAAACAATTTTAACTTTTGTTGCTATTCCATCTTTTGTAAAAGGTTTAAACATTAATTTACTAGCAGCTCGTTTTGCACTTTCTTCGAAACCATACCCTGGTTGATTACAATAAATCACATGAGAAAACATTACTTTCCCTTTTTCATTAATTATTAACTCGAGTAATAAACTAGCCTCAACCCCTACTTTTTTGGCTACTTCAGGATAGTTGGGCCGAATACTTTTTAAAACAACTGGGGTAGCATCATCAACCTGACTAAGATCTATGGGTACGTCGTCGACCTCTAACACATCTTCTTGACTTTCAGCTTCTTTTAACGGAGGTTCACTTTCGGCAGCTTTTAACTCTTCTTTTTTAGGAAGAACTGCTTTTTCTTCAATATTCTTTTTTTCAGTTTTTAGGGCAGATGCTGCCGTACTTTTGAGTGCTATTGTTTTTGGTTTATATAGTTTAAAAAATGGTGTCGGGATAGTATCTTCAATATCTATTGTATTAACCTCAACATTCATTGCCGCTAACATTAATAAAAGCCCATAAACAATAAATAAGCTAATGAAAAACTCGATAACTTTACTTTGAACGAACTTCTTCAGCAACTGAGACATTTTCTATTCCTAATATTTTACATATATCTAACACTTGGATAGACCATTTTATAGCAGAGTCTTCATCTGGCATTACAATAACACTTAACTGTTTCGAAATACTAAACTGGTTACTTAATATTGACTTGAGTTGATCATACGACACTTGGCGTTTATCAATAAAAAAATCACCATCTTTTGTAACAGCCACTATAAAACTATCTAAAGGAAGTTGCGTGACAGCAGTTGCATCTGGTCGATTAATTTCGATTCCTGGTAATTTTGAAAAAGTGGTCGATACTACAAAAAAAATTAATAAAATAAAAATTAAATCTATTAATGGTGCAATATTTAATTTTGCAGGCTTGGTTTGACGTTGATATACAAACATTTATCGTCCCGACAAATACCGTGAAACCGTTACAATACTTGAACCTGCCTGTTTCATGTAATTTAATTTAAAATCAATATAATGATTTAATATCGTATAAAAAAACATCGTTGGTACAGCCAATACTAGTCCGACTTGGGTTGTAATTAAAGCTTCTGAGATACCAGTCGCTAATGCCTGCGCATCGCTTGTACCAAACACTGAAATTGCTTTAAAAACATTTATCATTCCTGAAACAGTTCCTAACAAGCCCAACATAGGCATGATTTCAGCAAGGACTAAAATAAGTTGCATTCGTTTTTCAAACTGAAAACCATGTTTTGTGACAATTAATTCTAATCGATCTTTTATTGCCTCTTCTGAATAATCTAATTGTATATAATCTATTCCTTTCAATAACATTTCTTCAATAGGACCTTGCTTTGAAAGCTGTTCTCTTGCTTCTTGATAATTTTCTTTTTGTAATAATATTTTCGTTTCTTCTACAACATTTGATTTACGATAACGCACATATAAAGGGAGTAAATTAACTGCTTTTAACACAATTAAAAACACAGCCAAAAAAGCCACAAAAACTATAGGCCACATCACAAGCCCACCCTTATACATTAACTCAACAATCATTTTAATTCTCCTTTAAAAAAATAATTCAAACCCTACAATAAAAAAACGAAATTGAGGAAAATCATATGCAATTTCAGGTTCATTTGTTTGACTATTAAACTGATAGCTCAATTCATTTTTTCTATTTAAAGCGTTTGTAAAACCAAACCTAAAAACACCAGATAAAGTAACAACATCAATAGGATGTTGGTACCAAATGTCGACCATAATATAAGAATTTAATCGTTTTGAAAATAATGCCCCCTCTGAATATGTACCATCCGCTGCTTGCACTAACGGCGTGTACCGTTTTCCTGTTCTAACTTGTGATGATACGATAAGTGATCGATTTTTATTTAATTTTCGTTCATAGAAAATAGTTCCCATATGCCGCAAATCATATTCTGGACGATACCAACCATCTTCATTATATTTTTTTGTATCAGATAAAGTGTACGTTAACCAACCATGTTGCTTCCCACCTTCTAATTGCTGTAGCATGACTTCAATTCCTCTTGAATACCCTTTTCCACTATTTGTAAAGATAGTCTCTGGTTCAACAGCTTCGTTTATAAATAAATCGGTATAATCTTTTCTATAATATTCTGTCTTAAATAAGATATCTTTTCTTAAATAATGTTCGAGACCAGCACCATATTGAATGCTTTGTTGCATATTCAAATCTGGTAATAACGTTTGTAACGACCCATCCGCTTGCATTTTGCTATTAGCTTCCTGTCCTATTTGACGATATGTACCAAAATAAGTTTTAAAAGTCGTTTTATCATTTATGTTATAAAGTAGGGTTAAGCGAGGTTGTAAATATGATCGAATTGAATATGATTCGACTTTAAATAAACTTAATCGTCCCCCATATTCTATTGTAAAACGAGGTGTGACTTGGTAAGTATCTTTTAAATAAACACCCCCTAATCGGATTAAACTATCTAAAGAAATATTAACAGTTACTTCTTCTGCATCTTCAATCCAATCGTCTGTATATACAAACGTATATTGGCCTGTGCTATCTTCGATATAATTATAAAGAAAGCCGCCGAAGTCTATTTGATGCTTATCAATTGGTGTCCAGGTTGTATCATTTCGAATAAAGGTTTGGGGCTGATTATAATTGTTCGTAAAACCAAAATTTGTTGTATCAATCACATACTTTCCATCTGAAGCACTTCGAGCAATCAAAAAGCGATTGAAAAACTTTTTACTGAGTTGACTTTCTAGTTGTGTACTTAAAATATTTAAATCATTAAAAATATTAAAAGAAAATGTTTCATCTGTTTCTTCATCCTCAAATGTAAAATCCATTTGGCTAATAAAATCTCGATAACTTAATTCGAGTGAATGATTCCCATTTAATTTATGGACATACTTTGTCTCTAACGAATAATAACTTGGTAATGTCGATGATGACTCTTCCCATAACCCCAATATTTCAGCTATTTCTAGTGCAACATCATAATGGGTTCGCCTAAAAGCAACTGTTAAATTAGATTTCTCTGACACTACAGGAATATTAAAAAAACTATTTAACTCTAATAAACTTCCGTCTAAACTTCCATAAAAATAATCATTATTACCATCCAGACTTTCAACATCTACAATCCCTGAAAGTGCTTGTCCGAACTCTGCCCCATAGCCACCTGGATAAAACTCGACGGCTTCGATTGTTTTAGGATTAAAAATTGAATTTGCACCACCAAAATAATATGGCGTTCTTATTGGAATATTGTCAATAAGCGCTATTATCTCATCCCTATCCCCTCCCCTTATATAAATCGTTGAACTTGTTGTGCCATCACTCGAGACACCAGGTAATAACTTTAATGAATTCATTACATCAGGAATAAGGGTTGCTTCAGTAAGCCGCTTAATTGATTTACCATCTACACGCTGATAACCAATACTTACTTTTTCTGATGTCACCGTTTGTGTCGTTGCCTTTACAACAATTTTTACTTCTAATTCGATGACAATATCAAGCACATCATTTTTAACATCAATGCTTATGGTATTATCTTCATACCCTACAGCTTGTACATTTATCGTATATTGTCCTGGCGCTAACTCTACTTTAAGTTGCCCATTTTTATCGGTCTCATAGCTTTTTTCTTGAATATCAATATTGGCTTCCGGAATGGCAACGGGCGTATTTTTAATTTTTACTGCTATATTAACTTCGGCCGCAGTAAGTTGATTGAATAATCCAATTAAAAAGCAAAGGACAACTATAAGACGTTTCATTGCCCTTTATATTAACCAGAAATAAAAAAAGAAACTAGTGCTCTAAGCTAATTTGCGTAAATTATATGTTACTACACCCCAAATAAAATCGTCATCTGTACGAAACTTTATTGTAGGATAGGCCTTATTTTCAGGCTTTAATACCCAACTTTGACTTTTATAAACTAACCGTTTGACAGTAAACTCCCCTTCTATACATGCAATAACAATACTATTATGTTTTGGCTTTAATGACCGATCAACGATTAGTCTATCTCCTGGAAATATCCCTACACCCAGCATCGAATCACCACTTACTTTAACTAAAAAGGTAGACTGCTTATTGTTAATGAGTAAGCCATCTAAATCAATACCTTCTTCTTTGAAATCGTCGGCAGGTGATGGAAAGCCAGCTTGTACAGCTGTTTGTGTTGTTCGAATAAAAACTCCTGGATGAGACCTTTTTACTTGATATCCTATTTTTTTCATGGGAATACTATATTACCACTAATTTAAGTGGTTTTAAATATTAACTTTTAAAAACTTTTATTTTTCTTCTTTCGCTTTTACATCAATATTTAAGACAAAGTCCCAATCATCTGCTGGTGGATTTAATATAAACTTATCACACATCTCGACATAGTAATCTAAAACAGCATCTTCAGGGTTTGTAGACTTTAATTTTAAAAAACCTGTTTTTGCATCATTCCATTGTTTGTTTAAATAAAGGCTTTTATAACTTTCGTATTCCTTGATGTAGTTTTTTAACTCGTCTTCTGAGTCACTTACTTCAGCTACAAGCTCATAAAGTTGCATGGCCTGCGAACTATCTTTAAAAATTACTTTATCTAAAGACTTAACAAGACAAAGCTCTTTAACATGCTTATACGTATCTTCACTGATAATCGTTTGAGTTCCATAACGCTTGTTAATTGCCTCTAAACGACTTGATAAATTCACATTTTGACCTATAACTGTATAGTTCATCCGTTCGGAAGACCCTACATTCCCCACAACCACACCACCTGTATGAATCCCAACTCGAGTTAGCATTGGGCTACCACCAAACTTTTTCATTTGTTCATTAAACGATACTAGGTTTTTCTGAATTTTGATTGCGGATTGACAAGCAAAAATAGCATGATGCCGTTATG
>MDTB01188560.1_pt1 | contig 12610 bp, 13 predicted proteins | sample 811161 | NCBI WGS metagenome assembly MDTB01 (sample SAMN05326650, study PRJNA326480) | marine metagenome | isolation source: seawater | place: Mediterranean Sea | collected 2009 | reverse complement strand
TTTCGAAAAACTTAACTCTCTTCAAATTAAAATAGACCAATTCAAATATGATCAAAATATAATAATAAAAAATTTTGATCTAAAAATTAAAAAAGGAGAAAAGATTTGTGTAAGTGGTAAATCTGGTAGTGGCAAAACTACACTCATCGACATTATCACAGGCATAATAGAATGTGAAAATTTGAAATTTATTTTGAACGGAAATGAACTTAAAGAAAATCAATCTTTCCAAAAAAGAACTTTTTCATATATTCCACAAAATCCGACTGTATTTCAGACATCAGTCCAAGATAATATTACATTATTTGATGAGAAAATTGATAATGAAAAATATAAAAAGTCTATTGAGTTAAGTAGATCTGATTTTATAAAAGATTTTGAAGAAAGAGATTTTAAAGAAATTTCAGAGAATGGAACAAATTTGTCAGGTGGTCAAATTCAAAGAATTTTTATTGCGAGAGCAATTTATAGTAATAAGGAAATAATTATATTTGATGAGTCTACAAATGAGCTAGACTTTAAAACAGAAAATCATATTGTAGAAGATATTTTAAAACTACCTCAGACTGTTATTTTTATAACTCACAAAGAAGAAATTAAAAAGAAATTTTCAAAAATTATTAATATAGAAAATAAATAAATTTAAAAATGTTTTTAGAGCAAAATAATTGCAAAATCTGTTCATCTAAAGGAGTAGAAATATTTAAAACCAAATTTGGTAATAAAGAAATTTTAAATTTCTTCAATTCAGAATATGGCGAGAAAACTTCAAATTTTTTAAAAAAAAAAATTGGAAAAAAAAATTTTATTTTAAAAAAGTGTTCAGTTTGCCAGTTTATTTGGCAAAAGAATATCCCCAAAATTTTTTTTTTAAAAAAACTTTACGATAAAATCATTAATCCTGTAGATAGTTTAAAAAAATCAAGAAATGTCAATATTTTACAAAAAAAATATTTTGAAAATGAAATTAATTTTTTTCAAAACTTTCACAAAAAAAAAAATTTAAATATACTTGATTTTGGAGCCGGCTGGGGAACGTGGTTGATTTGTATTAAAAAAAATTGTCCAAGTATTTTTGCAATGGAATTTTCTTCTATTAGAAAAAAACATCTGATCAAAAATAATATAAAAGTTATAAATTTTAAAGATAAGAAGTACAATAATTATTTTCATGTTGTAAGATTAGAGCAAGTTCTTGAACATATTTCAAATTTAAAAGGTATTATTTTTGATTTAAAAAAGATCATTAAAAAAGGTGGAATTTTATCGATAGGAGTTCCAAATGGAAAATACGAGATCAAAAAAGAAATAATAAAGTTAAAAAAGGGACCTATTCAACCATTGGAACATTTAAATTGTTTTAACAATAAAAGTTTGAAAATACTTTTTGGAAAAAATGGTTTTAAATCGATATCTGTTTTTGAAATTATTACAACATTTTTGAGAACAAAAAGATTTGATTATCATAACATAAGGTATATTCTTGCTTTGATTAAAAATTCTTTGTTATCAACAAAAATTAATTTTGTTAAAATTAAATAACTTAAGATAAGATGATTAAACTTTTTTACAAAATATTAGACACATTAAAAAATTTTGATTTTTCTCTTTTTCTAAAACTTAATTTAGTAGTTTTAAAAAGAAACTATTCAAAATATCCAGATTATGTTGAAGAATTTGAGAAAACTTTAGCAAATAAATTCAATTTTAAATATTGTTTGAGTTTCTCAAGTGGTACGGCAGCATTTTATGCATCAGTTCTCTCCTTAAATTTAAAAAGAAAATCTAAAGTTTTGATTTCTGCTTTAACTTTTCCCTCAGTGATAGAAATTCTCAAAAAACAAGATTTTGACATCAGTTTTATTAATGTAGACAAAAATTTCAAATTTGATTTGGGCAATATTACAAATCAAAAATATGATTTATTAGTTCTCACACATCCTTTTGGCTTTTATATTGATATTGGACGTCTAAATAAAATTTTAGATGAAAAAACAAAAATTATTTTTGACTCTAGTCATTCACAAGGAATTAAAATTGGGGATAAAGATCACATGAAATTTGCAGACATTTCTTTTGTTAGTCTTCAAGGCAATAAAGCTATTTCTGGTGGCGAAGGTGGAGTTATTTTTACTGATAACCAAAGCTCCTACCTTCAAATGATCAACAATCATCATCCTGGTCACAAAAATAACATTAAATTAAAACTGGCTGGAGGGATAAATGATATAAAGTTGAGAATGCACCCTTTGGCAGCAATTTTAGCTAAATACGACCTTAGAAAATTTAAAGATAAAAATAGAGAATTGACTGAAAAAATAAAATCAATTTATGCTCATTTAGATAACTTCGCGATTGAACATCCTTACAATGAAAATTCTAATATAGGAGGATTTCATTTTGGTATTCCCTTTTTTACGAAAAAAAAACCTTTATCAAAATACATAAAAAAATATAACTGGTATGAGGATTTAAGTTCCTTAGAAATAAAGTCACATTCTGCTAAAAATGATTTAACATTTTTTAAAGAGTTACATTTTTTTGATCTAGAGTGGATAAAGAAAAACAAAATTTATAATATCAAAAATGAGATAAATAAAATTTTCAAAGATGTTAATTGATTTAAAAGAAAATAAATCAAATTTGTTTTTAAATTTTAAAAAAAACTTTGATCAACTATATGATTATATCATTATAGGCTCAGGTCCAGCCGCAACGATCTTAGTAAACAAACTGATTAAAACCAAAAAAAAAATTTTAGTTTTAGAAAAAGGTGGCTTTGATGAAATTTTTTATGAGAACTTGGAAAGTGACAATTTTAAAATTAAAAGCTCATCTAGAATATTTGGTGTTGGTGGTACAAGCAACACATGGTCACAAGTATATTCTTTATTTTCAAAAACAGAAATGCACAATTTTAAAAATAAAAATATTTGGCCATTAAGTTATAAAGAACTTGTTTATTGGAGTAAAAAAATTGGGCCTAAATATAAATTTAATATTAATAGTCTTGGTTCTGAATATATTTACAAAAGAAAATTCTACTTAAGAAAATTCATCGAAATCAAAAAACCTTTAAAATTTTCAAAATATTTTAAAACAAAAAAAATTGATATGATTATCAATTGTGATGTAGAAACCATAGATAACTTTAAAAAATATAGTGCAGCATACTTTAAATTCCGTAACAAAATTCATTTTATTAAATCAAAAAGACTAATTATTTGTAGTGGTGGAATAGAATCAAGTTTATTAGTTTTAAGATCATTCAAAAATTCAAAATTAAGAAATCTTAAAAACAAACAAGCTGTAGGAAGGTATTTTATGGATCATCCCAAATGTTATATAGGGGAAATAAAATATCCTAAAAAAGATTTAATTAAAAAATTTAGACTAATTTATAAAAAAAATATAAATACCTACATCGGGCTCTCTTTATTCGATAACAAAAAAAGACTTTTAAATACCTATGTTCGTTTTGAAGAAAAAAAGATTTTTTTTTAATTTAAGAAAAAAAATTATGTTAAGAATTTTTTTAGAGATGGAACCTCGTTTTAGAAATAGAATTTATTTACAAAAAAAATCAAAAAAGATTGACTTGAAAATAAGTAAAAAAGAAATTCAAATATCAAAAAAATTAATTAAAGAGATAGTTAATTTCTTTAGTTATAATCCAAACTTAGAAAAATTAGATTTCAATAAAGATATGTTGATAGGCGCATCGCATCATATGGGTGGATTAAGTTACCCTAAAATTTTAGATAAAAATTTAAAATTGAGAGGACTTAATAATATTTTTTGTTGCTCATCTGCAGTTTTCCCAACATCAGGAAGTACTAATCCAACATTAATAATTTGTGCTTTATCTGAAAGATTAAGTGAATTTTTGATAAAAAAATAATACTAATACACTTTATGAATACACAAAAAGTAAGAGACAGAACCCCAGATGAATTATTGACCAGAAAAAAAGAGTTTCTGAAAATATGTGATATTTTAGATGAATTAAATATAAATTATTTTTTACAAACCGGAGTTTTATTGGGCGCTGTAAGGGATAATGACTTTATAAAATGGGACTGGGGTGTAGATATAAGTGTATTTACAGATGAATTTATTCATCAAGTTAATCCCGTAATCTTGGCTTTAAAAAAAGCTAATTTTGAAATTATATATTCTTTATATGAAAAAGATGATGTAAAAATTTACTTTAGGGGTAAATACTCGAAAGAAGTTACTGGTTACACAATTTTTGCGTGGAACTATTCTAAAGATAGAGATATTTATTGGAGAAGAAGTTATTCAGTTCCCTCAAAATTTTTAAAAAATTTTTCCAATGTAAGCTTTTTAGGTAGAAAATTTAATTGCCCTGAAAATCCCGAAGAATATTTAGAATATGCATATGGAGATTGGAGAAAACCAATAAGAACTTCAGACAAAGATATATATAATTCTAATAAATATTATAAAACAAAAAAAATTTCTTTATTTCAAAAAATTAAAAACATTTTAAAAAAAATATTAAAATAGTATTGTTTAAAAAAACTTTTTTATTTTAATATTAAATTGTTTAAAGAATATTTTGTAATTAAAACTTAAATTTTTTTTTAAATTTAATTATTTTTTCAACCCTTTTTGACCAACTATACTTCAAAGCAGTTTGGATTGAATTTTTTTGAATGCTCTTTATATACGATGGCATTGATAATACTTTCTCAATTGTTTTTACCCATTCTTGAATATCATTTGATTGAGTAAGGAAACAATTAAATTTATGTTTTAAAATATGCGAATAGGCTTTTTTTCTTGAAGCAATAATTGTAGATCCGGAGGCCAAATAATCAAATAATTTTAAGGGTGAGATGTAATCTGAGACATCTATATTGCTTATAAGAACACCAACTTTTTTTTCGTAAGGCATTAGGAGGATTTTATTTTTAGGTAAAATATTAGCAACTTTATTATACGGTATAAAATCATTTAGGATAATATTTTTTTTTTTAACAATATTTTTATATAAATTTTCACTCAATGTTTTAAGATTTCCGTATAATATGAAATTTACCTTAGGAAGTTTTGAAGCAATACTAACTATTGTTTCTACTCCTTTGCCCTTGACAAAACTACCTGTATATACACAAGAATTTATTTTTTTTTTATTGAATTGAAAATCTCTACAATCAACACAATCATCTAAAACTATAAAATCTCTATTTCTAAGTTTTAATTTTTTATTCAAATTTTTGTTTATTAAAATAAATTTAATTCTGTTGAAAAAGTTGAAATATCTTAAGAATGAAAAAAGATACTTTGTCACGCCTTTTATTTCTGTATGAATTTCTAAAAACAATTTTTGTCCACAAATCGATAAAAATAAAGCTGGGATTATACTTCTAGAAATAATTAAATGGGGTTTTTTATAATTTTTAAGTAAATTAAATAATTTATATGAAAATAACAATAAAGCGGGCAGGCTTCTTTTAATTTTGGACTTAAAAAAACCAAGAATTTTAAATGAACTTTTTAATAAATAATCTGTTTGTATTTTTTTGAGTTTATATCCTTTTCTAATATGTGGAAGCAATAAAGAAACATCATAATAACTCTCAGAAAAAGCATCGCACATTTTTAAAACATGGATTGTATAAGCTGACATATTTGGTAAAGAAAAATCTGAAATATAAAATATTTTTTTGTTTTTGTTATTATTCATTATCAGGATTTAAATCTAATAAAATATACTTATATGGCTAAAGAAAATATATATTTATTTTTTAAAATATATAGTAAGATTTCTTTAACTTTGGTAGTATAAATTCATTAATGGCCTTTTCTATAATTAAATGCAAACTTAAAAAGTGTTTAGATAAAAGTAAATTTAAATTACTTAAATGACAAAAAAATTAGAGCCACCAAAGTATATTATTATTCTAGGAACAACATTTTCTGGTTCAGGTGCAATTTTTGATTACTTAGTTGGTAGAAATGACTTAGATAATCCCTTAAAAGGTGAAGAATACTTATTGCCAATTTTACCTAACGGTTTTATGGATTTGGAAGCAGCTGCAGGTAAAGCTTTTGATCCTGCAACATCAGAATATCATTTGATGAAATTTCAAGAAATATCAGAGAAATTATCTAATTTTTGGTCCAATGGTCCAAAAAAAAAAGAACTTAGAAAATTTGCAGAAATATTTCATAAAAACATCAACCAACTTACTAATGAAATTAGCTCTGCTAATTATCCAATGAGAATATTGTGGAGAGAACTTTTTAAAACTCCGTTAGAAAAAAATTTGAATAGAATAAAAAATTTGATAGGTCTGGAAGAATCAATACCTCCAACTCGACTGTTAGTATCCCCAAAAAAACTAATTAAAGCAGTAGAAAAAATGCATGATAATTTATTTAAAACCCATTCAGGTAAGAGGCCAACTATTTTAAATCAAGCAGGTTCAGGATGGAACCCAATTGACTCAACAAAATATTTTAATGATCATAAAACTATACTTGTTACTCGCGATCCTAGAGATCAGTATTTAGAAATCAAACAATATAAAAAGGGTCAATCTATAATGGGTTTTATTGACTGGTATAAAGAAATGCAAAATCGTTTAAAATTGATAAGTGACGAAAATATTTTTCAAGTAAGATTTGAAGATTTTGTAAATAATAATTCAAAATATACAAAAATAATTTGCGATTACCTAAAACTTTCTGATAGGGTTAGCTCAAGTTACAGAGCCGAATTATCTAAAAAAAATGTTCATAAATTTCAAAAATTTAAAGATCAAAAAGAAATACGTTTAATAGAAGATAACTTGGAAGAATTTATATACGATTAGTTAAATTAGTAAAATGAGTAAAAAATTTGGGTCATTTATTAGAGAAAAGAGAACTATTCTTGTTTTAATATATATATATTAAAAAAAGTAAACATTAGTTTTATTTATGAAAATTACATATATTTCCAATTCATCAGCTCCATCAAAGAATGCTAGCAGTTTACAAACTGCAAAACTCTGCGAGGGCATTTCAAAATTGGGAAATGAAGTAAATTTAATCTTACCAGATACAGGATTAAAAAAAAACTATTTTACTTTTTATGATATTAAGTCGAGATTTAAATTAACAAGGTTAAGTTTTTTTAAAAAATTTCCAAAAGGAATTGATTATTATCTTTATGCTTTTTATTCAATATATAAATCTAATTTTAGAACACAAGATTTATTTATAACTAGGAATTTTTTCGCTTCCTTTATTTTAAGTTTATTAAATAAAAAACAAATTTTAGAAATACACGATGGGATTCAATTAGAGGGTAAGATAGTCAAATTTTTAATTCAACATCTAAAAATTTTAAATAATAGAAATATTATTAAGATTATAACTACAACACGTTCTTTAAAAAGACTATACGTTATAGAATATAAAGTCGAAAAAGATAAGATTTTTGTATTACACAATGCCTCAGGATTAAAATCAAATTACTCAAAAACTAAAAAAAATAAAAAAAAACTTAATGTAGGATACTTTGGTTCTTTATATATTTCTAGGGGATTAGATATGCTTATAAAATTATCAAAAAATGATATTCACAATAACTATTTCATCTACGGTGGTGATAAAAAAAATATAAACAATTTAAAAAAAAAATATAATTACAAAAATTTATTTTTTAGTGAGTATATACCGTATTCAAAAATACAAAATAAACTAAAAAAAGTCGATGTTTGTATTTTACCTTACACAAATCAAGTTACTGTTTCAGGTGATGTGGGAGATATTTCAAAATACACCTCTCCACTAAAATTATTTGATTATATGAAATTAGGAAAATTAATTTTATGTTCAAATTTAAAAGTCTTAAATGAGGTTTTAATACACAAAAAAAACTGTATTTTAATTAATAATTACAAAAATGAAAAAGAATGGTTAAAACAAATTTTTAAAGTGAGCAGAAATATTAAAAAATATGACAAAATTAGACGATCTGCATTCGAGTATGCAAAGAAACATGATGTAATTTGGAGAACATCAAAGCTTTTATCTTTCTATGATTATTCTTAATGAGTCTTTATATAATTATGTTTAGTTCATTAGATAGACACATTTGTATGTAATTTATTTGAACTATTATGTATAGCAAAATTAATTGAATGATAAGTAACCCAAAACCATCTAAATATATTGAAATTTTTAAAAAAAATTTTTTTAAAATAGATAGATATATTTTTAATTCTCTAATATTAAAGATCTATAATCATTTAAAATATAATTTAAAACTACTCATTGTAAATTTATTTAAAAAAGAGGTTAATTTTGCAAAAAAACATAATCTCAGAAAAAAACTTATTGTTTCTTTAACATCTTATCCAAAACGTTTCAGGACATTACCTTTAGTTTTAAATTCAATTTCTAACCAAACAGTTTTACCTGATAAAATTATTCTCTGGATTGAAAACAAAGACAAAAAAAATTACCTTCAACAGTACGAAACTTTAGGGGAATCGATATTGAATTTTGTGAAAATGGTTTACATTCTTATAAAAAAATTATCCCTTTATTGAAAAAATATAGAAATTCATATGTTATAACTTTAGATGATGATGTTATCTATTTTAAAGATACAATTTAAAAATTAGTATTTAATTCCAAAAAATATCCTAATGATGTGATTGCAAATTGCATCCATAAAATCAAGCTAAATAAAAATCATCCTACTAGCTATAAATTATGGTTTCGAAATTATAGAAAACAAACTAAGCTAGCTTTTTTTACAGGTGGTGCTGGAGTTTTGTATCCCCCAAATTGTTTTTATAAAGATGTTTTAAAAAAAAATTATTTTAAAAATTTAGCACCTTTTGCAGACGATATATGGCTTAATTGGATGGCTAAACTTAACAAAACAAACATTAGGTTCTCTAAGATATATAAAAACTATGAATATATAAAAATTATCAAAGGTGGTTTATATCAAAAAAATTTTAAAAATAGTTATAATGATATACAAATTAAGAATATGATTAAAAGATATGGATTTCCTTTTTAATTATGAAGAACGTCCGTAAAATACATAAAAATTTGAAAAAACATCCTTTCACCTATAAACGTAAAATAATGAAAAAAAGAAGCTATACTTTGGTTACTGGTAGCGCAGGATTCATAGGTTATCATCTGACTTGTTCACTAATAAAAAAAAATAAGCATGTGATAGGGATAGATAATTTAAATAATTATTATAGCGTCAAATTAAAAAAGGATAGAATTAAAAATCTTGAAAAAATTAATAAAGAATATTTCATCTTTCATAAAGTAGATTTATCGAATAAAAAAGGAATTGAGAATTTATTTAAAAAATACAAGATTACAGAAGTAATTAATTTAGCAGCTCAAGCAGGGGTCAGATACTCCATCACAAATCCAGAAAAGTATCTTAAATCAAACATAATAGGTTTTCACAATTTAATAGATTGCTCAATAAAAGCTAAGGTAAAAATATTTATTTACGCAAGTACAAGCAGTGTTTATGGCAAAATTACAAAAACACCTTTTAGTGAGAATTTAAATTGTAGCAATCCTATTCAATTGTATGCTGCTACAAAATTAACAAATGAATTAATTGCTCATGCTTATTCTCATTTATATAATTTTTTAACAATTGGTCTAAGATTTTTTACTGTTTATGGTCCATGGGGAAGACCAGATATGGCCATTTTCAAATTTGTTGACTCGATTAAAAAAAAGAAAAATATAAATGTTTTTAATTATGGGAAACATTATAGAGATTTCACTTATATAGATGATGTTATTAAAGCTATTATATCCATTAAAACAAATTTTAGAAAAAAAATTTAAGAAGAATAAAAATTATGAAATTTACAATATAGGAAATAATAAACCAATTTTTTTGAAAAACTATATTAAAGAAATAGAAAAAAATTTAAAAATAAAAGCAAAAATAAAGTATTTACCTCTACAACCAGGAGACATCTATAAAACTCAGGCTGATACAAGAAAATTAAGAAATCATTTTGGATATGAAAGTAAAATAAATTATAAAAAAGGTGTTAAAAAATTTGTTGACTGGTACAACGACTATTATCAAAAAAATTAAATTACCGAGAGTCTTTATGGAGTTACAATTTTTTAAATATTTAATATTTAAATCAAAAAATTTAATATAAAGACGTTTATTTATGAAAAAAAAAATTTTTTATTGGTCTCCACATCTCAACCTTGTTGGAACGCTTAAATCAACTTTAAACTCTGCTTTATCCTTAAAAAAATACAATAATAAATACGACGTATTTGTGATTAATGCATGCGGTGAATGGAATGAGTATAAAAATTTTTTTTCTGATAATTCTATTAAATTAATTAAATTGAATTTTAATTATTTTAAGTTTTTACCAAAAAGGGGTTTTATATCTAGTAGATTTTCCTATTTTTTGATCTACATGCTATCGTTTATTCCTTTAATAATTTTACTGAAAAAGTATAAACCAGATATTTTATTTTTACACTTGATAACTTCGCTTCCACTAACAATTTTAAAGTTTTTAAAATTTAAAACTGAATTTGTTTTAAGAATATCCGGGTACCCCAAATTGAATTTTTTGAGAAAAATGATTTGGAAATCAGTCTCTCACAAAATAAAATGTGTTACATGCCCAACCTTTGATTTAAAAAAGGACTTAGAGAAAATGAACATATTTGATAGTAAAAAAATACATTTTTTGCCAGACGCCATTGCTAGAATTAAAGCATTTAAAAGACAAACTAATTTTTCTTTTGATGATAATGTTCCCAAAAATAAAAGAATTATTTTAGCAGCAGGTAGATTAACAAATCAAAAAAACTACATTTATTTAGTTAATGAATTTTTTGAATTTTCAAAAATAAATGACCAATTTATTCTATTAATACTGGGTGAAGGAGAAAAGAAAAGTGCAATACATGGATTAATTAAAAAAAGGGGTATTGAGAATAAAGTATTTCTTTTGGGTTATAAAAAGAATATTTACAGTTATATGCAGAAGAGTAGTGTATTCGTATTATCTTCGCTCTGGGAAGAGGTGGGGTTTGTGATTGTTGAAGCTGCTCTTTGCAATTCATTTGTAATTTCAAGTAACTGTCCTAACGGTCCAAAAGAGTTTTTAGACAACGGGAAAAGAGGAATCTTATTTGAAAGTAATCAGAGTAAAGCCCTATTTAATAGTTTAAAAAATTTTTCCAAAATGGATAAAAATAAGATATTTGAGAATAAATTGAGATTAAAAAAGGAAGCAAAAAAATATACAATTTTTAGACATTATATTGAATTAAACAAAATTTTAGAATTATAAGTTAAATTTATGATCTTACTGTTTTGAGTTACTTCTTAAAATTGCTATTGTTATCAAATGAAAAATCTTAAATTAGATAGAAGAATGGCGCAATTAGTTCTACTTCAGCGAATTGAGTTAGCTAGTCCTTTTTTAACTAAATTGAGAAAAACTTTCGGAAGATACTTATTTTCAAAAATTATTTCTAAATACTTTATAAATCTTAAAGAAATATCTAAAAATTATTCAAAATTGATGGAATCAGAATTATCATCTATTTTATCTTTATTAAAGCAAAATCAAAGAATTTTAAGTATAGGATCAGGACTTGGAGGTCTCGAAATTGCTATTATGAAAAAATTCAATGAAACAAAAATAACATTTATAGAAAAAAATTACATATCAAAAAAAATAAAGTATGGATGGGATGACGAAAATAGAGAAGGCTATAATGATCTATCTCTTTTAAAAAATTTAATTATAATGAACGATATACCAAAAGAACAATTTAGTATTTTTGATTATGATAAAAAAAATTTTCCCTCTGATAAATATAGTTTAGTAATATCCTTGTATTCTCTTGATTACCATTATGATTTTAATATTTATTTAGAATATTTGAAAAAAAACACAGATGAAAATTCTATTATTGTGTTTGACACCATAAGATATGAATATTTTAATAAAATCTTTAATTATGTTAAAATAATCAAAGAGGACAAAAATACTATTCACAAATCAAAAAGAATTGCTTGTAAAATGTTCAAAAGAAAATGAGTTATACCAAAATGAAAATCCCAACAGTATTACTTTCTCTACTTCCTATTTCAATTATTATAGGCTCAAGCGTCTCATTGTTAAATATACTATTATTCAGTCTGTATTTTATATTTATTTTTTTTTCTAAAAATAATATTAAAATTATAGACACAAAATCAGTTCTTCTTTTATTAATTTTATATTTATATCTTATATTTAATTCCCTTATTTCTGTAGATATATCTTCAGGAGTCTATAGGAATTTTGGTTTCTTAAGATTTATTCTTTTTTTCCTTATGATAAATTATCTTTTTTTCATAAATGAAAAAAGTTCAAATGTTTTAAAAATTTGGAGCATAATATTTTTTATTGTTTTAATTGATATTTATATAGAAAGGTATACCGGAAGTAATATTTTTGGCTTAGGAAAAATTGAAATTAATGGCGTTCGCCAAGAACATGGTCCAAGAGTTACAAGCTTTTTTAGAAATGAACCAATAGCTGGCGCATTTATTTGTGGTTTT
>MDTB01217620.1_pt1 | contig 12612 bp, 13 predicted proteins | sample 811161 | NCBI WGS metagenome assembly MDTB01 (sample SAMN05326650, study PRJNA326480) | marine metagenome | isolation source: seawater | place: Mediterranean Sea | collected 2009 | reverse complement strand
TATAATCTCATTTTTTGTGGACCGGTAGTTCAGTTCTGGTTAGAACGCCGCCCTGTCACGGCGGAGGTCGCGGGTTCGAGCCCCGTCCGGTCCGCCATTATTTTAAATATGTTGTTATGTTAATTACAGTTTTAAAAGCAAAGATTCATAGAGTTCCAGTAACACACACTGAAATAGACTATGAAGGGTCTTGTGCTATCGATATCGATTATTTAGATAAAACTGGAATCAAACCAAATGAACAAATACATATCTATAATTTAAATAATGGCGAAAGATTAATTACTTATGCTTTTGAAGCTGAAAGAGGATCTAAGATTATATCTATGAACGGAGCAGCCGCTCTAAAAGCCAATGTTGGTGATTTAGTTATTATTGCTGCTTATGGTCAAATAGATGATGAAGATAGTTCTTCGCATACGCCAAAAGTTCTATCTATATAAAAATCTAAAAAGGAGAGATTAAATATGAAAATTGATGATATTTTTTCAGTAAGAGGGAAGGTTGCTTTTGTAACCGGAGGTTCAAGAGGTATAGGAGAGATGATTGCTTCAGCTTATCTAGCAAATGGAGCAAAAGTATACATTTCTGCCCGAAAAGCAGATGCATGTGATGCAAAGGCAATAGAATTATCTGAAAAGTATTCTGCTGAATGTATCTCAATTCCAGGAGACGGATCAACTGTTGAAGGAATAGAAAAATTAATTGAAGAGTTAACAGCTTATGAACCAAAGGTAGATTTCTTAGTAAACAATGCAGGTGCATCTTGGGGTGAGCCTATTGATGATTTTTCTGAAAAGGGATGGGATAAAGTCATGGATATAAATGTAAAAGGATTATTTTATATGACTCAGAAATGCCTTCCTTTATTAAGAGCTTCAGGAACTCAAGAAAATCCGTCAAGAGTAATTAATATAGGTTCTATAGATGGTATCGGTACGCCTTTTTATGAAAGCTATGTTTATAGTTCTTCCAAAGCCGCAGTGCATCACTTAACAAGAGTTTTAGCTGCTAGATTAGTCAAAGACAATATTTTAGTAAATGCCATAGCTCCAGGAGCTTTTCCAAGCAATATGTTAGGTTCTGCTGTAGGACATGACTATAGTTATATAGAGAAGACAAATCCAGTAAAAAGAATTGGAACAGCTGAAGACATAGGAGGACTTGCCTTATATTTATCTTCCAGAGCAGGTTGTTATACTGTGGGAGAGACAATTACTTGTGATGGCGGAGCAGTTTGTGCTTCTGGTCATGCACTAATCACTGAATAAAAAAAACCCCGATTCAACGGGGTTTTTTCAAAAATGGGCATCTCAGCTTCATTTTTCTAATAGCGGAATAATCGGCTATTAGTCGGAATAAGGGTATACCCTTGTCAGATGGTAACCCCTGAAATTCCTGATAAATTGTTAATACTAATTTTGATCACCTCCTGAGCAGGGTTTATTAAAAGTATGCAATTTAAGAGACCCTGAATTAAATTCTTAAATTGCGACAACTAGAATCATATTACCTAAATTTTTTTTCACGGACAATCGTTTAAATCACATTTGGTATAAGAAAATAAGATAACAAAAATACATAACCGATGCTGGTGACATTAATAAATATTCCTGCCTTAACCATTTTTTGAATCGGTATTAAATTTGACGCATAAACAATTGAATTTGGCGGAGTAGCAACTGGCAACATAAATGCACAACTTGCTGCAATTGTTAATGGAAGAATTAACAATAATGGATCAATTCCTAAATTCATGCCTACACTTGCTACTACAGGCAAAAAAGTGATTGTAGTTGTTAAGTTGCTAGTTAATTCGGTTAACAAGACAACCATAATAATTACAATCAATAAGATCAGCATAAAGACAGTATCTGAGGGTATCAAAGATGCAAGCCACAACGCCAATCCCGAGTCATTAACAACATAAGCCAATGCCATTCCCCCACCGAAAAGAAAAATCAACCCCCATGGAAAACCTTTTTGAATGTCATCCCAAACTAATAATTTTTCTTTTCCTGAGCTGTCACTAATAAAAAAAATAGTTATAGCTCCCACCATAGCTATAACTGAATCATCTAAAAAGTTTAAACCAGGAAGATCATCCAACAACTGTCTAAATATCCAACAAAATGCAGTAAAAGAAAAAACTAGAATTACTTTTTTTTCCTCGTTAGACATTACTCCTAAATCAGATAGCATTGAATTAAGTTTTTCCTTAGATTCATTGTTAGCTTCGAAGTCAACCGGAAAAATTATGTAAGTAAGGAAAAACCATATTAACGGAGCTAAGCCAATAGATACAGGCAACCCTATAGATAGCCAAGTAGCGAAACCTATATCATTGTTATAATTGTCACTCGCAAATTGAATCAGAACTCCATTAGGAGAAGTTCCTATAGGAGTGGCTATACCTCCAACAGAAGCCGCGTAAGCTATTCCTAGCAATAGACATAATTGAAAATTAAATTTTTGCTCATCAGAGATATAATTAACAGTATCCGTAATTACCTTTATTACAGATATGCCAACTGGAAGTAACATGATTGCGGTAGAAGTATTCATGACCCACATGCTGAGAACCGCGCTTGCTAACATGAAGGATGCAATTATACCTTTGGCATTTAAACCGCTAAATCTTAAAATATTTAAAGCAACTCGTTTATGTAATTCCCATTTTTGTATAGCTATAGCAATAATAAAGCCTCCAGCAAACAAGAATTGAACTTTGCTCATGTACTCTTTGCTGATTACGCCTATCTCTAAAACACCTAACAAAGGAAAGAGAATTAAAGGCAGTAAAGCTGTCACTTGAAGAGGAATAGCCTCAAATGCCCACCATATTCCCATCAGTAAAAAAACTGCCCCAGTAACTCTTCCTGCATCCGAAAGACCTTCAGGATTTGGCAAATTTAAAACCAGGAAAAAAGAAAAAATTCCTAACCAAAATCCTATTTTTTGTAAATCCATAGTATTAATTTTTTTGTTGATATGAGAGAATGATAACACTAACAATACACCAAAAAAATTTCAAAAAATGACGAAATATGTACTTTCTTTGGATGGCGGGGGTGTAAGGGGATTATCTTCAGCGACCTTTTTAAAAAAACTAGAAGAAGAGTTAAGCGAACCTCTTAATAATAAATTTGATTTAATTTGTGGATCTTCTACAGGAGGAATTCTTGGCATCTCACTTTCTGTTTTAACTCTAGAAGGAAATAAATTAGTTGATCTTTATTCAAAAGAAAATTTAAAAAAAATGTTTAGTTCGAGGAGTTCAAGAATAATGTCTTCAAAATATAAAGGGAAAGAGAAAAATAATGTTCTAAAAGATTACTTCGGATCTTTATTGCTTGGTGAAGCCGAAACTCCAACTATTGCTGTATCTTATGATTTAAAGGAGAGATCTACTAAATTATTTAAATCTTATGAAGACTTTTATATTGAATCTTGGAGAGTGGCAGCTGCTACTTCTGCAGCACCCACATATTTTCCTGCAATACAAGTAAATGATAGGTGGTTTGTAGATGGTTCTTTATCAACGAATAATCCAATTTTAATAGCGTATAGTGAAGCAAAAAAATTATGGCCTTATGAAAATATTAAAATATTGAGCATTGGAACAGGCTATGATTCCAGAAGTTACGAAGGAAAAAAAGTAAAAAATTGGGGAATATTTTCTTGGTTGAAAGGAGGAATTATGCAGGTTCTAATGGAGTCTAATAGTGAGCATCTAATTGCTGAATCTCTTTTGAATAATGATTATCTAAGAATCACCTCAAGACTTATTAATGTAAATCATAAATTTGATGATATTACAGATATGAATTTAGATGCTTGTAAAGATATGGGTAATATTTGGTGGAATAATTATGGCAGACAAACCGTTAAATTTTTATCTTCACATTAACTAAAAATGAAAAATAACTTTTCAATATTGGGAGCAGGGTCATGGGGCACTGTATTGGCAAATTTACTGGCTAATAATGGCAACAAAGTTAATTTATGGAGTAAAAATAAAGATATTTATAACTCGATCAACGATAAAAAAATAAATTCGAAATATTTACCAGAGTTAAAGCTAAATAGTTCAATAAATATTACTTTGAATTTAGAAGATTGTTTTATTGAAGATGAGATTTTGCTAATAGCCATTCCTTCCTCTGGCGTCGAACAGCTATCAAAAAGAATCAATGATTTAAAGCTAAAATCAAACAAATTTATTTTAGCTTCTAAAGGAATAGAAAATAAACTTTTTATGACTATGTCAGAGATTTTTAAAAATAATACAAATGTAGATGATGACAAGATTTTTGTTTTGTCTGGTCCTAATTTAGCAAATGAAATAGCTGATAATTATCCAGCTGCTACAGTAATGGCAGGCTCTTCTTCAAAGGAAATGAAAAAAATTATTAGTTCATTTAATAATGATGCTTTCAAAGTTTTCCTAAGTGATGATAAAAAAGGAATAGAACTAGCTGGAGCGCTTAAAAATATTTATGCTATCTCATCAGGTCTTTCAGATGGATTAGGCGGTAAGTTCAACACCAAAGCAACTCTTTTAACTAGAAGCCTTGCTGAAATGTCTGATCTTTTTCAAGTTCTGAATGCAAATCCATTAACCCTATTAGGACTAGCTGGCGTAGGAGATTTAATTGCAACAGCAAGCTCCAATAAAAGTAGAAATTATTCTTTTGGAAAAAAAATTGGACTCGGTTTGTCTAAAGAAAAAGCTATATCTGAAATAGGGCAAGTTGTTGAGGGAATAAGAACTTTAGAGGCGGTTTATAAAAAGAAAAACTCTTTGAATCTATCAATGCCTATTATTGATGAGCTTTATAAGATAATTTTTAATAAATCTGATCCTAAAGATTACTTTGCTAAAATTTTTTCTGAGAGTAATAATATAGATACTTAAATATGGAAGAAAATAAAAACAAAGAAACTACGGATATTCAAAACAGCTTTTCTATTGATTCCGAGTCAATAGTAGAAACAATTAAAGAGCCTTCTTTGTGGGCTAATTTAGTACTTGTAGTAATATTTTTATTATTATTATATTTTGTAGCAACTTTTTTATGGCTAATAACTGCAGTTCAATTTCTATTTACCTTGTTTACTAGAAAGCCTAATTCAAACTTGGTATCTTTTTCAAGAAGGCTTGGAAATTATCTTTCTCAAATCATAGGCTTTGTTACCTATGCTACTAACGAGAGGCCATTTCCTTTTAGCGCTTTTCCTGATTCTGAATAAGAATATACTTAAACCACTAGAAAATTGTAAAGAATAGACTTTAAACCTATAATCATCGTCCGATGTTAAAAAATAAACTAATCTAAAAGGATTCTGTTATGACTATACCCACGGAAGAAGAAGCTAGGCAGGCTGTAAAAACTTTGCTCGCCTTCACAGGAGATGACCCTGAAAGAGAAGGACTTATAGAAACCCCAGATAGAGTAGTAAGAGCTTATAGAGAGTTCTTCGCTGGCTATGAAGAAGATCCGGAAGAAATTCTTTCTAAAACTTTTGAAGAAGTAGAAGGCTATGATGAAATGGTCATAGTAAAAAATATTCGAGTTGAATCGCATTGTGAGCATCATATGGTTCCTATTATAGGAATGGGACATATAGCTTACATACCTAATAAAAGAGTAGTTGGTATTAGTAAATTAGCAAGAATAATAGATGTTTATGGCAAAAGATTGCAAACACAAGAGACTATGACAGCTCAAATAGCTGACATCATCGAAAAAGTATTGCAGCCAAAGGGCGTAGCTGTTGTTATTGACGCTGCTCATCAATGTATGACTACAAGAGGTATTCATAAAACTGAAACAAGTACAGTAACTTCAAGAATGTTAGGTGCTTTTAAAGAACCTGATACTAAAAATGAGTTTTATAAACTTATTTCTTCAGATATTTCTTAATTTTTGGATAATTTCAGCCTATTAAAACCATTAATAATTGCGACCTCTTCTAGCATTAGAAAAGAAATAATTACTAATGCTGGTTTAGATTGTGTATATGTATCATCCGATCTTGATGAAGAAAAAATCAAAAAAAAGAATTCAAATTTATCTTTCATAGATCTCGCAATTAAATTAGCCTCAGCAAAAGCATTAGAAATTAGCAAAAAAAATAAGGATATTTACGTTTTAGGTGTAGATCAAATTTGCCAATTTGATGATGAAATATTAAATAAACCTTTAAATAAAGTTAACTGCACTAAAGCATTATTAAAACTTTCGGGGAATACGCATTTTCAAAATTGCGGAATGTCTATTGCATATAATAATAAAATTATCTGGAGTGAATCTTCTATTGCTCGTTTGGAAATGAAATATTTATCAGCTAAGCAAATATCTGACTATATTGATTTAGACGAACCATTCAATTCATGTGGAAGTTATAAATATGAGAAAAATGGAAAAGATTTATTTAAAAATGTTTCTGGATCTATCTATACTATCCAAGGATTAGATATAGAAAAAGTATTAATTTTTTTAAGACAAAATCAATTTATTTGATTGATTAATAATAAATTAGTACGCTAGAGAAAAATGGAGTATTTTTGAAAAATTTTGAAGGAAAAGTAGCTGTTATAACTGGTTCTGGTTCAGGAATGGGAAGAGAGTTGGCAATTGAATTAGCTCAATCTGGAGCTAATATTGCTCTCGTAGAGTGGAATGAAGATACTCTTAATGAAACTGCTGATCTTCTAAAAAAATATAATATTGGAGTTTCTAAACATATTTTAGATGTGAGTGATAAAGAAGCAGTTTTTGCTTTGCCGGAAAAAGTTATTGATGAGCATGGTTCGGTAGATATGATTTTTAATAATGCTGGAGTTGCCCTAGCTTCTTCTATAGAAGATTCTACAGACGAAGATTGGGACTGGGGATTAGGCATATTACTTCATGGAGTAATAAACGGTACAAGAGCTTTTTTACCTTATTTAAAAGAAAGACCGGAAGCAGCTATTGTCAATACTTCTTCTATTTTCGGGTTACTTAGCGTACCAACTCAATCAATTTATCATGTAGGTAAATATGGAGTGAGAGCTTTTACTGAAAGTTTGGCCTTAGAAATGAAAATGGAAGAATCTCCTGTAGAAGTTTATTCAGTTCATCCAGGTCATATCGGAACTAATATTGCAAACATCGCTGCCAAACAAGGAAAGATGGAATTCAATTCAGAAGAAATGGAAAAAAGACCCAACATTTTTGGGCCAAAAGCAAAATCAATTGAAGAGGTTGGACAACTATTCAAGAGTGGAGCTCCTATAAACGCTAATACAGCAGCAAAAATAATCCTTAAAAATATACAAAAGAAAAATAAAAGAATTTTAGTTGGAGCTGATGCTCATTGGTATGACAGAATTCAAAGACTTTTTCCAAAAAAGTATATTTATTTCTTGCCATTCATATCTTTGATAAGAGGGTGGTTTCCAAAAGACAAACCCTTAGATAGATAATTAAATATCTATTTTGTTAAAACCTTTCAACTCAATAGAATTAGAATTTATTTTTAAATCTTCATTAGGATTTAAAACTGACTCATTAAATCGATAAATAAGATCATAATCTCCACTTAAAGATTTTTCATTATATTTTTCTTTTTTAAGTACAGTTTTTTCTTTTTTATTTTTATAAATAGAAATTTCTTTCTCTGAGTAACATTCTGAAATTATGTTATCAACATAAGAAGGGCTATAAACCGGCATAGTAGAGTTATTTCCGCCAAAACCTTTGGCGTTTAAAAAGATAACATCTAAAGATCGAGGGTTAATTTCTTTATGTTCAAGACAATAATCAAGAGATTCAGTTGATACATCATTTGCTAGGGCAGGAGTAGTTTTTAAGCCAGGAATTATCCCTTTGCTCCATATTCCTATAGCTGTTAATAGTTCATCTCCTCCAGCAGGACCCATACTATGGCCGATATATCCTTTTATCCCTGTTACATATAAATTATTTATTTTTAAAGCTGTAGCAGACTTACTAAATACATCAGATTCAGTACTTCTATTTTGAGTAGTTCCTGTGCCATGTGCAATGACTAATGACTCATTTAAATTTGGAAAATCTTTTTTAGCTTTTGCTATAGATTGAGCCATAGTTATATAATTTCCTATGCCAGGAGAACTGATAGATTTTTTTATTCCATCAGCATTTATGAATACTTCTGGAACTGCGCATAGAATATCTGCTCCTATTTTCATAGCAAATTCTAAAGTTGTAACAACCGAAAATTGTGCAGATTCTCCTAAAATCATTCCACAATTATCACCGAAAGGTCTACAAGCATTTTGTAATTTTATCTCCGTCGTTGACTCACCGACTCTTTCTTGCATAGACAATATTTTTTTATCATCTGCTATTCCAGTCGTTGCCAAAAAACCGTCTGTTATTTCAGGATTTATTGGAGCTTCAGAAGAGCCAATTACTGCAAAATCTATTTCATTATTTTTTATTAAACTTAAAGCAGCATGCAAGTTATAATGATAAGTAGCACATGCTCCAGCAACCATTCCAGTTTTTCCAACTGATCCTAAAATATAAGCATTAATAAAATCTGCTGTCATCTCGATTAATGACATCGATAAATGTTTGGAAGATGAGCGGCGATTTTTTAATCTTGATTGCATTAAACCTCCCATTCCATCATAGTCTAATTGACCAATTGCAGGCCCGGCGAAGACAGCCACTCTATTCGGATTTAGCAAAGGCTTTATCTCAGACTCCCAATCAACTCCTAAATTATGCAAAGCATCGCTGACGCCAAAAATAGTCATTTGTATTCCCTTAGGATGCTGTCTAGATTTATATAGTTTTGACAAATCAAAATATTCTGGTAACTGAGCAGCAGCATTAACACCCATGATCTCTGTCATTAACCCATCAGGATCATACAGTTCTTTATTGATCTGTCTGACTAGTGTTCCATTCAATATTTCTGATTCAGATCTTTCAAGACCACTCAAAGAATTTAAATCTTTTAAAACATTTTTTTTCTCATTATCAGTTAATTTTTCATAAATTAATCGTTGATAAGCTAAGTTAGAAGAGGAGCGGCCAGCAGAATTTATTCCACCTATGGAACAAATAACTGGCAATTTTTTTAAATTTGACATATTTTGTTTTAAAAATCTATTCTACATCATAAAAAAAGAGGAAAAATGCATCCCGGAATAAATGGACCTAAATTAAAAGATAAACCAGCAATTATTATGGCTGGTAGTGGCGATGTTATAAGTCATCAAGAATTGAATGAGCTTTCCAATCAAGGAGCTCAGTTATTCAGATCTTTAGGTCTAAAGCCAGGTGACAGCATGGCTTTTATGATGGAAAACCATAAATTATTTTTTCCAATTGCCTTTGCCGCATATAGAAGTGGGCTTAAGTACACAGCTATAAGCTGGAGACTTCAACCAAATGAGGTTGAATATATAGTTAAAGATTCCAATGCTAAAGTTTTTATAACATCTAAATTTCTCGAAGAATCTGCTGAGCTTTTATCTGATTCTTTAAAAGGTGTTCAAAAGTTTATGCTTGATGGCTCTTTTAAAGATTTTAAATGCTTCGAGGATGAACTGAGTAAATTTCCTAAAGCTCCAATTAGTGATGAGTGTCAAGGAGCTGCAATGCTTTATTCTTCAGGAACTACTGGCAAGCCAAAAGGAGTTAGTAGAGAAGTTAAACTAGATCCTTTACCTTATTCTGTTGATGAAGATGATTTGGGTCTTACTAGAGTGGTTCAAGGTTTATATGGAGCAGATGAAAATTCAATTTATTTATCCCCAGCTCCTTTGTATCATTCTGCCCCGATGGGTTTTAATACGGGTTTTATAGCTTTGGGAGCGACTAGTATTATTTTAGAAAAATTTGATCCAGAAATGGCTCTTTCTGCTATCGAGAAATATAAAGTTACACATAGTCAATGGGTCCCAACTATGTTTATTAGATTTTTAAAAAGCTCTCAAGAAATATTTAATAAATACGATTTATCTTCGCATAAAGTAGCTATTCATGCAGCAGCTCCTTGTCCAATAGAAGTAAAGGAAAAAATGATCAATTGGTGGGGATCAATAATTCACGAATATTATGCAGGAACAGAATTTAATGGTTTTGTTGCGTGTAATTCAGAGGAATGGTTATCTCACAAAGGAACAGTAGGAAAGTCACTCTTGGGTCCAATACACATATTGGATGACGATCAAAATGAAGTATCAACTGGTGAAGAAGGAACAGTTTACTTTGAAGGGCCCACTGCAAACGGTTTCTCTTATCACAATGATAAAGAAAAAACTAAAAGCGCAACATCAAAACAGGGATATACAACTTTGGGAGATGTTGGATATTTAGATAAAGAAGATTATTTATATTTAACAGATAGAAAAGCATTTATGATAATTTCTGGAGGGGTAAATATATACCCAAAAGAAACGGAAGATTTATTAGTAATGCATCCAAAGGTAGCTGATGTTGCTGTTTTTGGAGTTCCCAATGAGGAAATGGGAGAGGAAGTAAAAGCCGTTGTCCAGCCTATGGACATGGGCTTAGTAGATCAATCTTTAGAGCAAGAGTTGATGGCTTATTGCAGAGATAATATATCTCATATTAAATGTCCAAAAACTATCGATTTTAGAAGCGAACTTCCAAGACATCCAACTGGCAAATTATACAAAAGACTTTTGAAAGATGAATACTGGAACTAATCTTTAATTTTATTCTCGCAACTTTCAATAGTTTGCATTATTAAAGTATTAATTGTCATTGGGCCAACACCACCAGGAACTGGCGTATAGGCAAAACATTTATCGATTAAAGGTTCTAGTTCAATATCGCCACATTTTTCTGGATGATATCCGGCATCAATTACCACAGCATTTTCTTTTACCCAATCTGCTTTAATAAATCTTGGTATTCCTACCGCTCCAACTAGAATATCAGCAGTTTTTATAATCGAATCAAGATTCTGTGTTTTGGAATGACAGACTGTTACCGTTGCATTTGAGTTTAAAAGCATCATGGCCATAGGTTTGCCTAAAATAGGGCTTCTTCCAACAACAACCGCATGTTTTCCTGATAAAGGAATTTCATAATGATTCAAGAGCCTCATTATTCCAAATGGCGTGCAAGAGCCAAAAGCTTGTTCTTGCATTGTCATTTTACCAAAACCAAGACTAGTAACACCGTCTACATCTTTTGATAAATCTATATGATCAAAGCAAACTCTCTCATCTATCTGTTCAGGAGTCGGGTGTTGCAGTAAAATTCCTGAGACCTCATTGTTATAATTCAACTCTGTAATTTTATTAATCAATTCTTCAGTGGTTGTTTCATTGGATAGCTCCACTTTAAGTGACCTCATACCAATACGCTCACAGGCATTTCCTTTCATCTTCACATAAGTTTCTGAAGCAGGATCATCTCCAACTAGAATGGTAGCTAAAATTGGCGTTATTCCAGATTTATCTTTTATTTTGGAAACTCTATTAGCAAAATCTTTTTCTGATTTAGCAGCTAATTCTTTTCCATTTAGTATTAATGTCATAAATTTTTGATATGATACCACCGCTTTAATACCAAGTTTATTAAAGAATAGGTTTTATTCGGAGTGTAGCGCAGCCTGGTAGCGCGCCTGCTTTGGGAGCAGGATGTCGGGGGTTCGAATCCCTCCACTCCGACCAGTTTAAAAATTTTAAATTTCTTTTTCTATAATCTATATAAATATGGACTTAATCACTGAATTTAAAAAACTAATCAATGAATGCTCGTATCCAGTTTTCTTTACCGGCGCTGGCATTAGTACTGATTCAGGGATACCTGATTTTAGAGGGCCAAATGGCTTTTGGAAAAAGAATACACCCATATATTTTCAGGATTTTATCAATTCAGAAGATATGCGAATTAAATACTGGAATCAAAGTTTACAGTTTAAGAGAAATTTTTATTCTTATGAGCCTAATTTTGGACATAAAACTATAGCCAAAATAATTAAACAAAAAAACCATGGGCATTGCATTACTCAAAATATAGACAATCTTCATCAAAAAGGAGGATTAGATATAGATCAAGTTACAGAAATTCATGGTAATGCTACATATGCATTATGTTTAGATTGTTCTAAAATTTTTGAATTAAAAGAAATACACGAAAATTTTCTTAAAACACTAGCTGCTCCTCTTTGTAATAAATGTAATGGGCTTATAAAAACAGCTACCATTTCTTTTGGACAGCCTATGCCAGAAAATGAAATGAAAAGGGCTCATCAGGAAGCAGAGTCAGCAGATCTTTTAATTGTTGCAGGATCTTCACTATCTGTTTTTCCAGCAGCTAAAATTCCATTGTACGCAAAAGAAAAAGGAGCTTTATTAGTTATTTTAAATAATGAAAAGACTGATTTTGATGAAATTGCAGATTTAGTAATAAATGAAAACATAAGTGATACCTTGAAAAGGGTAATTTAATCAAATCTTTGATTTTTCTTATTTTAATAAGACTAAAGACTAATCATTTCCTTTTATATAGAATAGCGAATTGCTACTCCCGGTAGCTCAGCTGGATAGAGCATCTGCCTTCTAAGCAGAGGGTCGCAGGTTCGAATCCT
>MDTB01145187.1_pt1 | contig 12612 bp, 12 predicted proteins | sample 811161 | NCBI WGS metagenome assembly MDTB01 (sample SAMN05326650, study PRJNA326480) | marine metagenome | isolation source: seawater | place: Mediterranean Sea | collected 2009 | reverse complement strand
AGTTAAAATGAAAAAATACATTTTGAGTATAATGATATTTTCATTTGGAATATCGGATGTAGCTAATGATTTATTTATCCAAGGTAATCAGTTTATTTTAGATGAAAAATATATTGATGCGGTAAAATCTTTTGAATCTATTTTAGAACTTGGATACGAAAATAGTGATATCTATTATAATCTTGGTAATGCTTATTATCGTATGCATCATATTGGACAAGCAATATGGGCTTATTCTAATGCTCTCTATCTCGACCCAAGGAATGAAGATGCTATGCATAATTTATCTTTGGCTAATGCTCGTATGGTTGACCGTATTGAACTTCCGACTTCTTTTTTTATTTTAGAGATATATAGACAAATCAAATCGTATCTTACTCTTAGTGAGTGGTTTTTATTTGGCGGACTAACATTGCTTGCTCAGGCTTTCTTCATTCTAGGTATGCAGATTCAAATTATTAGGGGAAGTCTAGCTCAAAAATTTCTAAATCTTTTTTTAATATTTACTTTTGTAATTCATCTGATTGCATTGGATAAATATTTTCAAGAAAAAAGAACTAATACTGCAGTTGTTATTGGAAATGGTGTATATGCATATTCTGGACCATCCTATGGTAATAAAACTATTCTTTTCAGGATTAATGAAGGAAGTATAGCTGATGTCTCTAATAAACAAAATGATTGGACTGAGATTATCCTTATCGATGGCAAGAAAGGATGGGTAATCAATGAAGCCATACGTGAAATGAGATGAAAAATATAGTACTTTTATTGATCCTCAACGCTTTGTTGTTTTCTCAAGATTCCCTTTATTGGTTTGATATGAGTAAGGTACGGGATCCAATTCCACCAACGCCCAGAGTGCTTGATAAAGTTTTTGGGACATCTCAATTGAATGTGCTTGATTCAATCAAAAATGCGCGTGTTTCAACTAGAGAGGGATTTAGATTGCAAATTTATGAAGCGTCTGCCGCAGATCAGGCAAATAAAATATTAAACAAATATGAAAAAGCATTATCAGATTCGCTTTATATAATCTTTGAAGCTCCTCTGTATAAAATTCGTTATGGTAATTTTATTACCAAGTCAGAAGCAGAAGCCGCGAAAAATGCATTAAAGAAAAAAGGATATAAAAATATCTGGATTGTGAAAAGTAGAATAGAACAAACTATTTTCTTAGGGGATAAACACAATAAATAATTGGTAAAGATTCTGGTATCTTTTCCATCAACCATAGAACTCAAATATGGCAGGACATAGTAAATGGGCAAACATTCGTCACCGTAAGGGTGCTCAGGATCAAAAACGAGGGAAGATTTTTACTAAAATAATCAAAGAGATTACTATCTCTGCTCGACTTGCTGGTGGTGATGTATCGTCTAATCCAAGGCTTAGAAAGGCTATATCAAATGCGAAATCAAATAATATGCCTAGTGATAAAATTGAAAGAGCTATTAAAAAAGGTACTGGTGAATTAGATGGGGTGATTTATGAAGAAATTACTTATGAGGGCTATGGTCCAGGTGGTGTCGCTATAATTATGGATGTGATAACTGATAACAAGAATAGATCTGTTGCTGACATTAGACATATTCTTACTAAGTATAAGGGCAACCTCGGAGAAAGTGGTAGTGTATCATGGATATTTGAAAAAAAAGGTCAAATTATTTTATCGAGCAAATTAAATGACGAAAATATTTTATTTGAATCTGCGCTAGAAGCAGGTGCTGAAGATTTTGAAACCGATGATGATATTTTTATTATATCTACAGCACCTGAATCCTTAATGCAAATTAGAGATACATTGGAAAGTAAAGGATATGATATCAGTTCAGCAGAAATAGAAATGGTTCCAAAAACATTCCAGAAGCTTGTGGGGAAAGAATCTGACATAGCGTCAGAATTATTGAATGTCCTTGAAGATAATGATGACGTAAACAAACTTTATTCAAATTTCTATTTTGATTAAAGATAATTATCATAGGTAATAATATTGCGAGTGCTAAGTATAGACCCAGGACTTGGAATTACAGGATTTAGTATTTTAGATTCTAGAAAAAATCAAACACGACTTTCAGCGTATGGTACTATTAAACCAAAACCAAAAGATAGTCTTCCGAAAAGATTAAATTATCTATTTGGAGAGGTTAATAAAATTCTAGATAAATTCTTACCAGATGTATTGGCAGTTGAAGATGCTTTTTATAGCAAAAACGTTAAATCTGCAATGATTTTAGGACAAGCAAGAGGTTCAATCATTTTAGCAGCGGCACAAGCAAATATACCAGTATTTGAATTTGCACCTAGAAAAGTAAAGATGTCAGTTTGTGGAAATGGTGCAGCATCAAAAGAGCAGGTTTGTTATATGGTCACAAAAATTTTAAAATTAAAAAAACCTCCAAAGCCTCTTGATGTTTCAGATGCTATGGCGGTAGGTATTTGTTATATAAACCAGGCAAAATTTTTATGATAGATGAATTAAAAGGAATCTTAGAGAAAAAATCCACGACACATGCTGTCATATTTGTTGGTGGAGTTGGTTTTAAGCTTAAAATGTCCATTAATGGACTTGAGTCGTTGCCCTCCAAAGGAAATGAAGTCAATGTTCTTACATACTTATATGTAAGGGAAGATAAACTAGATTTATATGGCTTCATAGATTCAATAGAGCGGAATACTTTCAATATGCTAATTACAATAAGTGGTATTGGTCCAAAACTTGCTTTAACTATATTATCTGGCATAAACCCAAAACAACTTAAAGAAAGGGTGATTTCTGGTGATTTAGCTGCACTCACTAGCGTCCCTGGAGTGGGTTCAAAGACTGCTAAGAGAATAATCATTGAGCTTAAGGAAAAATTTATTAAATCGGATGACACATCTCTTGGCTTTGATGAGATGAAAGTCCATGGTTCTGAATTATTTAATGATGTTTTAAATGCACTTGTCTCGTTAGGTTTTAAGCAGAACCGCGCAAAAGAAGCATGTAGTAACTTGGAAGAAAAAGGTCAGATGGATGGTGAAATAGAGGTTGTCATTAAAAAAGCCTTAAAACTTTTGATGTCTTAATGAAACTAAATAATAAATTAAACAAATTAGGAACAGAAACTGCATTTGCTGTCTCTGCTGAAGCAAAATCTTGGGCTAAAAAAGGCCATAAAGTATTCCCATTCCATTTAGGTGATATCAATCTAAAGACGCCTAAAAATATTCGTGAAGCAACCACAAAATTTTTAAATGATAATAAAAATGGATATTGCCAACCAGAAGGAATTACAGAATTACGAGATGCTCTTTCACATGATGTAGGTTCCAAGAGGGGAGTTGATTATAATATCGACAATGTAGTTATTCAACCAGGTGGAAAACCAACTATATGGAAATTTCTTGCAACTATCTTGAATGATGGTGATGAAGTATTATACCCAAACCCTGGATATCCCATATATGAATCACAAATTAGTTATCAGGGTGGGGTTCCCATTCCATACAGCTATTCTGAGACGAAATCTGGATTTGCGATTGATATTGGAAAGTTAAGATCCTCTATTACAAATAAAACCACTGCATTAATTTATAATAATTATCAAAACCCTCTAGGTGCTGCCTCCAGTAAAAGTGAAATGGAAGAATTAGCAAATATTGCAATTCAAAATGACCTTTGGGTTTTAAGCGACGATGCTTACTATGAAATAAGGTATACAGATGAACCACCGCTATCAATTGTTAACATTCCTGGAATGAAAGAAAGAACCATAATTTTATATACATTCTCTAAAAGATTTGCAATGACTGGCTGGCGTGTTGGTGCATCAATAGGACCAAAAAGAATAATGGAGCAAATTGCAAGATTTAACATAAATGATGAGTCCTGTACAAATCATTTTATTCAACATGCCTTAGCAGAGACGCTTCAAGATTCAGACTTTAATTCAGCATTAATACTAAATGAATTAAAAAAAAGGAGGGACATCTGTCTTACCATCCTTAACTCTATTAATGGATTAAATCTACCCAAGCCAGAAAGCACTTTCTACTTATTCTTAAATGTAACAAGTATTATGTCAGATAAGGGATATGATAATCTAGATGAATTTAGAGTTCAAGCTCTAAAAGCCACTGGAGTCTCATTTTGTACTCGTCATCATTTTGGAACCTCCTTAAAAGAAGAGACGAAAAAATACATAAGATTAGCATATTCAGGTATAGAGCAAAATGATATTAAAGCAGGTTTGACACATTTTAAAAATTGGATTGAAGGAGAGTGAGTTGGCATTAAAGACAAAGCTCTATGACACGCATGTCTCACTTAAAGGACATTTAGTACCTTTTGGTGGTTATCTGCTTCCTACACACTACTCGAGTATCAAAAACGAACATGAATTAGTTCGTTCTAAAGCGGGTTTATTTGATGTGAGCCACATGGGTGAATTCATTATTTCAGGTAATGATGCATTTTCTTTTCTTCAAAAAGTCACAATTAATGATTTAGAACTTTTAAAGGTTGGACAGGCGCAATATTCTGCAATGTGTTTTGAGGATGGTGGAATTGTTGATGACTTAATTGTTTACAGACAAGAAGATTACTTTATGATGGTTGTCAATGCAGCAAATCGAAAAAAGAATTTAAATTGGCTGAAAAAGAATTGTGAATATAATGTTACCTTAAAAGATATAAGTGATGAAATGGGCCTTCTTGCAATACAAGGGCCAAGGTCAAAAGATATACTTCAATCATTAACTGATTCTAATCTGAACTCAATAGAATTTTATAATTTCATCAATGGTAAAATAACTGGCCTTAATGCTGTCATTTCAAGGACTGGATATACAGGTGAACTTGGGTATGAGATTTATGTAAGCTCCGATAATATTAATCATGTCTGGAATCGTATTATGGATGCTGGTTCGGAACATGGTCTAGGGCCAGCGGGTCTGGGTTGCAGAGACACATTGAGATTGGAAATGAAGTACCCTCTTTACGGTAATGATATTAATGAAACAACAAATCCGATTGAAGCGGGCCTAGGGTGGATAACTAGATTGGGTAAAAATGACTTTATCGGAAAAAGTGCCTTAATTGAAAAAAAGAAGAAAGTTAATCGGCGATTGGTATGTATAGAAATGACTGAGAGAGCAATACCAAGAAATGGTTGTCAGATATATAATGATAATGAATTAGTTGGTACCATCACAAGTGGAACAATGAGCCCCTCACTTGGCAGGGGTATTGGATTGGGTTATGTAAATATTCCTTTTACTGAAGCAGGCGTAGAATTACAGATTGATATTAGAGGAAATAGGAAGGGTTGTATGATTATTAAACCCCCATTCTATAAAAAAGGTTCATTGTTAGATTAATCTATTTGATATACCAGTAATTATGTTTTTCATGTAGGACTTTCCTTTTCTATAATCGAACAAAAAATCGTATAATCTGTATCATTAATCCACATATCATAATTACAATTCATGGACAATGAACGTCGTTTAGAAATCCTCGGTATCCTAATAATTGCTCTTTCCGTACTTATTTTAGTCAGTTTAACAGGATATAACCCTAATGAGGAACCATCTATTGTCTTTTTTAAGGACAATAAAGTAGAAAATCCAATGGGTCCTTTTGGAGTGCTGACTTCCCACCTATTTACTAAATTGGGTTTTGGTTATGCTTCCATCATAATTCCAATAATTGGCCTTTTCTGGGGGTGGTTTTTATTTGCTAAAAAAGATTTAAAAGAACTGATACGTGGCTCTCTTTATGCACTGGGCTCTATGTTTCTTATTTCAATTACAATAGGTGTAATAAGTATTAAGCTTTTAGGAGAGGATGCATCTGATAGATGGTCTAATTCAGGTATGATTGGTGGTGCTGTAGGGCAATTTCTACTTGATTGGCTTTTTAATTGGGGAACTTTATTAATAATTATATCAAGTTATCTAATGTTAATTCGTGGATACTTTAATTTTGATTTTTATGGACCTTTTGCTCTTGCAAAAGAAAAGTGGGGTATATGGAGACAAAAATCACTAAATAGGAAAAGTCAAAAAGAAAAAGACGAAGTAAAACGTAAGCATACCCAGGAGCTTAAGGCAAAAATAGATTCCCAGAATGAAATGGGACAACAAGAAGAAAAAATAGATAATATAGAAGATGGCTCCACTAAATCTGAAGCAATTCCGCATACTGATACCTCTGAAGACCTTAATGAAGCTGAAGTTGATTTGAATCTTAAAGATTCTAAAAAATCAAATGATGTAATTAAGGATGATGTAGTGGAGAATACTTTAGATACGGAAGAGCCCTATGAAGAAATAAAGAAAGATAATAAAGATGAAAACTCTATTAGTAAAGAATTAAATATTGAAGAGATTGTTGAAACTGAGGAAGTCGATATCGATGAAGTTATTGAAAGAAAAAAACCAAGACGTAAATACCAGTTGCCTTCCTCGGAACTCTTAGATAATCCTGTAAACATATCAGATAATCTTAGCCGCGATGAATTAGTAGAACGGGCCAATTATTTAACTCAATCGATGGCTACTTTTGGTGTGGAGGGTAAGGTCGTTAATGTGCATCCTGGACCCATCATTACGTTATTTGAAGTTGAGCCAGCCGAGGGTGTAAGGGTGAATAAATTTGTTCAATTATCAGATGACTTAGCAAGAGTAATGGAAGCAAGTAGTGTTAGGGTGATTGCACCAATTCCAGGTAAATCATCGGTTGGAATTGAAATTCCAAATGTCAATCCAGCTACAGTTTATTTTAAATCAGTAGTAAATAGCCCAGAATTTGTAGAGGCAGAATCTCTTTTAACACTTGCAATAGGAAAGACTACTTCTGGTGAGATTAGTACATTGAATCTATCCAAAATGCCTCACTTACTAATTGCGGGAACCACAGGCTCTGGAAAATCAGTTTGTATTAATACCATTATTTGTTCAATCTTATATAGTGCAACTCCAGACGAAGTAAAATTTGTAATGATAGATCCAAAAAAGGTCGAAATGACCTTATATAAACAACTGGAAGGATATCATTTATTAAAGATGGAAGATATCTCTGAGCCAATAGTAACATCTGTGGATAATGCAATACTATCTCTAAGGGCATTAGAGAAGGAAATGGATAGGCGTTATAATGTACTTGCTGATGCGGTAGTTAGAAACATAAGTGAGTACAATGAGAAAATGAAAAACTCAAATGAAACAATTATGCCATATATCGTATTAGTTGTCGATGAACTTGCAGATTTGATGATGCTATCTGCAAAAGATGTCGAAGCTCCTATTGCCCGCTTAGCTCAACTTGCCCGTGCAGTAGGTATACATTTAGTTATCGCAACTCAGCGTCCATCTGTCGATGTGATTACCGGGGTCATTAAAGCTAATTTTCCATCACGGATTGCATTTCAAGTCGCAAGTAAGATTGATTCAAGAACGATTATAGATCAACCTGGCGCTGATAAATTAATTGGACGAGGTGATATGCTGCATCTTGGAACTGGAAGTTCAGATGTCTATAGAATGCATAATGCATTCTTGTCCCTAGAGGAAATTGAAGCAGTCATGAGACATGTTTCAGAGCAACCAAAACCTGATGAGCTAATTCTTCCGTCAGTCAGAGAAGCTCAAGTTTCAGAATTTGGCGTAGATGGAAGCGATAGTGGTACTGATCAACTTTTTAATGAAGCGGTTTCACTAGTGGTTACTCACCAACAAGGGTCTATATCTCTTTTGCAGCGAAGACTAAAAATTGGCTACTCGAGAGCAGCAAGATTAATAGATGAAATGGAGCAAAAAGGAGTTGTTGGACCGTTTACAGGTAGTAAGGCGAGGGAAGTACTAGTTGATGAAACTTATCTGGAAATGATACGGGATTCATGATCAGTGAAAAAACCATTTATTATGTTCATTCTGATCCAATCATTATGGTCCCAGAATAACGCTTATAAAAAATTTCAAGCATATATGAATATTTCTGGTGGTCGTACTCTGAGTATCCACTTTTACCAAGAGCAATCAGGCAGGTATTTTGAATCAACTGGTTTTTTATACTATCATGATGCAGTGGATTATGTCTTTGATGAACAAAAACAGCGGGTTATCTATAAGGATGGTTTGATTACAACCATAAATAAAACTACAGAGCAAATCATTTACGATAATAATATTGAAAATGATATATCAGTTCTTGACATTTTATCTGGAAAAGAGGACAGAATAAGAATTGAAGAATCAATCTTTGAAAAAAACGGTTGTAAGATACCATTTCTTATAAGCGATTGGGATATGAAAGGTTACTTATTGGTCACTCCAGGTAGTGGTGAACCTAGGATGATAACGGTAGAGTCTTCAGATGATATGAAGATTATAATAAAAATACTTTCATCAGAACTAGGGCAACATAAACAAATTCCATCATTAGATACAGCTGGATATGAGATAATAGATCTGCGTGAATAAATACTCTAAATTATTTCTAGCTACTCTGTTAAGTATTATTGGTCTTTTCTTTGCGTTCAAAGGAGAAAACTTAGATGAGTTGTCTTACCATATGGTGCGTGTAGATATTACTGGAATAACACTAGCAAGTATTCTTTTGATTCTAAGCTGTTTTGTAAGAGCATTTCGTTGGCAACTATTATTGCGACCATTTGACCATATAACATTTAGTCAAGTTTTTGGTGCTACAATGGTTGGTTATTTTGGTAATGGTGTCCTTGCCTTCAGGTTAGGTGAGTTACTCAAAGCATATTCTGTAACTAAGAATAATAAAAAAATAAATCTTATGCAGTCATTTGGTACTGTCATTATCGAAAGAATATTAGACGTTGGCGCTGTTATTGCAATTTTTGCTCTGTTGATTCCTTGGTTTCCATTTGATGATAAATACATCAAATATGGTGCTTTTGGTTTTACAGGAATCACTTTAATAATTATTTTTTCCCTTTACTTAGCAATTAAATATTCTTGGATAAATAAAATAAAAGGATATAAAATTTTTAAATCAAAGCATGGCCAAAAACTACTATTGTCTTTTGATAGTTTATTTGAAGGGCTTACGATTCTCAATCGGACAAATAGTTCATTGCAAATAATATCTTCAAGTATAGTCTTATGGTCAATATATTTTATTGAAACGATTATTTTAATTAAAGCGTGTGGTCTTGATATGGGAGTGATCGATGCAGGAATCATATTATTTCTAGGTAGCATTGCTATTGGTATCCCTGCGCTACCTGGCTCAGCAGGAACCTATGATGCCGGAATAAAATATAGTCTAATAATAGTATTTGGTATTGCTAGTGAAAGGGCATTGAATTACGCAATTATTTCTCATGCTGTTGCATATTTTCCACTATTAATAATTGGGTTTTTCTACTTTCTTATTGGTAATGTCAGCTTGACTGAAATAAAGCGAATAGAGAGTGTGAAATGAAGAGCTATGATTGCATCTTTTTAGATCGTGATGGTACACTAAACCCAGACCCCGGATATATATCATCAATAAATGATTTTATGTTTTTTGATTTTACACTTTCTGCTCTATCAAAAATATCCAGTTCAGGAAATCAATTTTGTATTATAACGAACCAATCTGGAGTAAGTAGAGGCTTGATTAAGAATCAAGACTTGGAAGCCATAAACATTTATATTAAAAATGAATTCAAAGATAATGGAATACCTCTTTTAGATATTTATTTTTGCACTGATCACCCAGACCAGGCTACTGATAGACGAAAACCAGGTCCTGGTATGTTTTTAGAAGCTGAATTAGAGCATAGCCTTTCTCTAATGGATTGTTTAATGGTCGGGGATTCTATTGATGATATTAGAGCAGGAGAAATGCTATGTATGGATACAATGTTAGTCCTTACGGGTTGTGGGCAACAGACCTTGGATGATTTGCAAGAATATGAAATGCCAACTTATGTGGTTGAAGATTTAGCTCAGGGGGCAAAAAAATTATGTCCTTAAAAGTGGGGGTGCTTATGGGAGGTCCTAGTGAGGAACGAGAAGTTTCCCTTTCTACTGGTATGGCAGTTATCGATGCTTGCCAAAAAATTGGATATAAGCCAACCAAAATTACTTTTAACCAAGATTATAAATCTTATTTACCAAAAATGAAAAAACAAGATATTATTTTTAATGCATTGCATGGAGGCATTGGAGAGAATGGAGAAATTCAAATTTGGATGGATAACAATCAAATTAAATATACAGGTTCAGATTCATTTTCATCTGCATTATGTATGAATAAAGCAAAAAGTAAAAAGATTGCATTAGATAATGGTGTTAACACTGCGAAATGGCAACTTATAAATCATAAAGATGAAATAATAAAAATGGAAATGCCATATGTAATTAAGCCAAATGAACAAGGTAGTACTTTTGGATTATCCATTGTGCTTGATGAACAAGAAATAATTCCTGCAATAGAAAAAGCATTTCAATATGGAGATAAGGTTTTAATTGAACAATATATTCAAGGAAGAGAATTGACAATCCCAATTATCGGCAAAAAATCTTTTCCAATTATAGAAATAAAACCATCTCATAAATTATATGATTACGAGTGTAAATACACATTTGGAATGAGTGAATATATATGTCCAGCAATAATAGAAAATAATATTAGAGATAGAATTAGGGAGAATACAGAATTACTATTCAATTTATTTGGATGCAATGTTTATGGTAGGGCTGATTTTATACTTGACAATAGTGGTGAACCATTTTTCCTAGAAATGAATACATTGCCTGGAATGACATCTACTAGTTTAGTGCCTAAATCTGCAAATGCTAATGGGGTTTCCTTTGAGGGTTTAATAAAAAGAATTTTAACGCTGAGCATCTAAATGGAATTACGCTTATACAATACATTTTCAAGAAAAAAAGAAAACTTTAAGCCAATTAAAGATAATCAAGTAGGGTTATATACATGTGGTCCAACAGTGTATGATTTCTCACATATAGGAAATTTCCGAACGTTTATTTTTGAAGATTTATTAAAACGGTGGTTGGTGCACCTTGGTTATAAAGTTGACCATATCATGAATATCACCGATTTAGATGATAAAACGATTAAAAAAGCGAAGGAAGAAGGCGTCGATTTAAAAGAGGTAACTGATCGTTATACATCGCATTTTATGGAAGATTTAGAATGGTTGAAGATCCTCCCTGCAGATAATTATCCTAGAGCAACAGAGTACATAGATAGGATGATAGATATGATTCAAACTCTGTTAGATAAAAATTATGCATATAAAGAAAATGACGGTTCAGTTTATTTTAATATCAGCTCCTTCAAGAAATATGGTAATCTTGCAAAATTAGATTTGAAAGGTCAAAAAAGAACCAAAAGAATAAATGATGATGAATACGATAAGGATTCACCTCAAGATTTTGCTCTTTGGAAAGGATGGAAGGAAGCAGATGGCGATAATGTTTGGAAAGCTCCATGGGGTAAAGGTCGTCCAGGTTGGCATGTAGAGTGCTCAGTAATGAGTATTGATACGTTAGGAGAAAACTTTGATATACACTGTGGAGGTGTAGACAATATATTTCCACATCATGAAAACGAGATTGCGCAATCTGAATGTTCCACAGGAAAACCATTTGTAAATTATTGGTTACACTCAGAATTCTTAATGGTTGATGGCGGTAAAATGAGTAAATCCTTAGGTAATTATTATAAGATTGAAGACTTGAAAAACATGAACTTCAGCGCCGAATCGATTCGGTACCAATTATTATCAGGCCACTATAGAACAAAAATTTTATTTTCATTTAACAAAAAGCATGAAAGTGATAAAATTATTAGGCGTTTAACAGATTTTTACTTATTGCTTTACGAGAATAAGCCAATTAAATCATTGGGTAAATCATTACCTGGGACTTATCTTGAATTTAAAAAAGCAATGAATGATGATTTGAACACTCCTCGTGCACTTGGAATATTTTTTGATTGGATGAAGACCGAATCGAAGAAGATAAAAGATAATTTGTCTAATACCGAGGAAATATCATCTGCTTGGAATTTTTTAAAGGTTTTTAATTCTATTTTTGATTTCATAGAATTAAATCGACAAGAAGTGCCAGAGAATATCGCAGCAATGTTGGAAATTCGTAAGGAAGCTCGAAGAAATAAAGATTGGGCTTACTCAGATCAGATTAGGGAATCCATCTTCAATGAGGGTTGGTTGGTTGAAGATACGCCAGATGGCCAAAAGCTAAAAAAAGCCTAGCTAGCAATATCTATGCCACAAAATAAGAAAAATATTATTCTATAAATAATTTATTGTTATAAATTATATTGTATAGCTAAATTGCGAGGCTGTGCACCTAGGTATGATATCTTCGTAGAAAGAAGATTAATTAAATAAATAAAATAATCTAAGGTAAGATTTTTCATTTTTTTTAAATGCCACCGTAGCTCAGTTGGTAGAGCAACTGATTTGTAATCAGTCGGTCGGAGGTTCGAGTCCTCTCGGTGGCTCTAAGATAATTGTTTTTTGAAAATGAAGTTTTCGGGGGAGATGCCCGAGCGGCCAAAGGGAGCAGACTGTAAATCTGCCGGCGTATGCCTTCGGAGGTTCGAATCCTTCT
>MDTB01203366.1_pt1 | contig 12613 bp, 11 predicted proteins | sample 811161 | NCBI WGS metagenome assembly MDTB01 (sample SAMN05326650, study PRJNA326480) | marine metagenome | isolation source: seawater | place: Mediterranean Sea | collected 2009 | reverse complement strand
TTAAAACCTTCCTTGAAGTATAATATTATTATGCAGAATCTATATTGCATATCTTTAAGTAAGTTGAATTCAAGTGAAGTATGCTGTACTTCATGCAACAAAATGTTTTGTACTAATAATATGGTTTGTGCGAAAATTAGAAAAGGGTGCTCTTTTAAAGATGCTTTATTGAGTAATCCAAAAATAAGACCGGTAAGAAAAATTCCCTATCCGGAAACAATAACAATGGAAAGAAGAGATTCGGGATTATTATCATTACCAACAGCTGTAGGAAGTAGTGAAATATCAGAACATTTTGAGATTGTAAGAATATTAGCAAGTAGTATCAATAATGTTGATAAATCTACTATTGATAGGAAAACCAAATATGATACAGATATTAGTGACATAATATCTACTATTGAAGATAGAAGTGAAAAATCAGTTGTATCTACTATAGTAAGTGGTAACGTGAGAGTTGACGAGACTATAAGGAAAAGTTTAACAATAAGATTTGGAAGTGATGTTGTTAAAGATTTGTCGGAAATATGTGAACCCATTATTAAAAAAGCATTTGATAGAACACATTTAAATGTAGAACAGGTAGTTGTTCATCCGGATCATGGAAATTTATTATTGTATAAAAAAGGTGACTTTTTTAAAACTCATCGAGATAAAAAATTACCTTTTAATGAGGAAGGAAATTGGATTTGTTATACTATGGTTTACTGTTTAAAATCTATTGGATTGAACAACAGAATATTTGAAAATGATGGAAATACTGTAGTATATCTACCAAATGATTCTCCAAAGAATAGTAGCAATCCTTTTGCGATGACAAATGATTTCAGCTCTTATGAATCTTATAATAATTACGATTGTATTCCTCATGTTTTCAATGAAACAGTTATAGATGGTGAAATGGTATTGTTTCCTGCCGAAGCAAAACACTCCTGTGTTAAATTATCAAATGATAATTCAAAAGTTCTTAAATTAACTTTACAAGTATATGTTAAAATATTCGATTTTGATTACAGTAAATTTTATAGAAGCCCTTTTCCTTTTGATAGATCAAAAACTTCTATCAAAAATATAACAATGTCAAATCTTAACTGTAATTGTAAACTATGTGATCCATTCAGACAACGTATTCCGATTTTTTATCATAATCAAATAATTCAAAAATTAAAGAAAGAGGATATTCCTCATGATATAATAAACAATATTTTTAGTTTTATTGATATTACGAATGATCTTGCAGAAGGAGGTTGTTCTTTTGAGCATAGAGGAAAAAATACATCTTCATATTTTATTGCTGGGAAAAATACAAATCTTCAGTGTAATATTAAGAAAGAAAAATCAAATTATTCTCAATATTTCATTGAAGGAAATTATGAATTTAAACTGAATATAAATGTTTCCGGCTTTGTTTCTAATCATAATGATAACTTTAATATTTTTAAAGAAAATAAGAATAACATTATTTCATTGGGAAAAATTCGTGATGATATCTATAACTTTAAAAAATTAGATAGTTTTTACCTAAATAGTGAAACCGGAATATATCAATATGATTATTCAAGAATGTATGGTTCAATATTTAAGGTTTCAGAATTTAACCGAGAAATATTTGATACAGTTTTTGACTATTACGACTCTGATGATAACAGTGATATTGATAGTGATTATTATTATTATAAAGTTGATGAGGACTGTAACGAGTGATCTGATTCAACCATCATATTTACTAATTCATCAAAACTTATTTTTGGGACCCAGTTTAGTTTTTCTTTAGCTTTCGTAGAATCTCCAAGTAATTCATCAACTTCTGCTGGACGAAAATATTTTTCTGAAACAAATATTAGTTCTCTACCAGTATTTTAATCATAACCTATTTCATTAATACCCTCCCCTTTCCATTTAATATCAAATCCTTTTAATTTAAATGCCTTTTCTACAAATTCCCTTACACTATGAAACTCATTAGTTGCTAATACATAATCATCTGGTTCTTCTTGTTGTAACATTAACATCATTCCATAAACATAATCTTTAGCATGACCCCAATCACGTTTTGCATCAAGATTTCCTAAAACTAGTCTATCTTTTTTACCACTAATAATATCAGCTAAAGTTCTTGTTATTTTTCTTGTTACGAAAGTTTCTCCACGTCGTTCACTTTCGTGATTGAATAAAATTCCAGAACAGGCAAACATATTATAAGACTCACGATAATTTTTAGTTATCCAATGAGCATATAATTTTGCTACTCCATATGGAGAACGTGGATAAAAAGGTGTATTCTCATTTTGTGGTACTTCTTGAACAAGACCATACATTTCCGAAGTTGATGCCTGATAAAATTTAATTTTTTCCATGTATCCACTTGATCTAATTGCTTCCAATAATCTAAGAGTTCCTAATGCATCAGTTTGTGCTGTATATTCTGGCATTTCAAAAGATACTTTGACATGAGATTGCGCTCCCAAATTGTATACTTCTAAACATTCTAAATTATGAAAAGTTTCCTTAATTTGAAACAAAATGTTTAGTAAACACGAAGAATCTGTTAGATCTCCATATTTAAGTATAATTTTTTTATTTTTAATAAGGTGATCTATTCTTTGGGTATTGAAAACTGAAGATCTTCTAATAATACCCCAAACTACATAACCTTTTTCTAGTAATAGCTCAGATAAATAAGACCCATCTTGACCAGTTATACCAGATATTAATCCAACTTTAACCATTAAAAGAAATATAAATATTTCTTTTTATTATTTTTTAAAAAATAATTTTCAATTCTATTTATATTATAATCGAATGAATAAATTAAATGCAATTAATCAGAGAAAAATTATTAGAGATAATATTCTAAAAAAAAAATTTGATTTTAATAAAATTCTAAAATTTGTTGATAAAATATTTATAATTAATCTTGATGAGAGGACAGATAGAATAAAAAAAGCAATAAAAGAATTAAAAAGTTTTAATGTTCAGTTTGACAAAATTGAGAGATTTAGTGGTATAGTTCCAAAGTTAGTTGATATAGATAAGAATATCTATAAAAATTTTAGAGTAGATTTAGGTAAAAATGTAGAATCTTACATAATTGGAGCAACTGGATGCAAATTATCACATTTAGAGGTGATAAAAATAGCTCAAGAAAGAGGTTATGAAAATGTTTTAATATTTGAAGATGATTTTTATATGACAGACGATTTTTTAATGAATCTAAATGATTTTATAAAAAAGGTAAAAGATTTACCAAGATGGGATGTTTTATATTTAGGAGGTAACAATAAATCTCAAGAAATTAGTAATTATTGTATTCCAACAAAATTTGATAAAGTATTCAGATGTAAAAATGTAAAATGTTTACATTCATATATTGTAAATAGACGATTATTCCCAAAAGTTATAGAAGATCTAAAAACTTATGGAGGTGAAGTAGATAACTATTACATGGAAATATTACAACCAGAATATAATGCCTATATATATAATCCAATATTAGTAAAACAAGAACCTTCGTTTTCTAACATTGTAAATAAAGATGTAAACTATTTCAAAAAATAATTATAAAATAATCGATTTTTTTAAAATCGATTATTTTAAAAAAAAGTTTTCATTTGTAATTATATGCAAAGATTAGTTCTACAAAAACGCAAAAATAGAAATTACACTGGAATTACAAAATACTATTTAGATAATAAAAGAGAATTTCTTGGTGAAGATGGTCATGAAAAGTTACTAATTGGCTTGAAAAAATTTATAAAACCTGAATCTGGTGGTTCAACAGTTGTAGGTTTAGATGTTGGATGTTGTGTTGGGGATTATATTTCTAATTTAGAAGAAATATGTAATGAAGATAATAAAAAAATTTTATGTTTTGAACCTAATCCTGTTAATATTAGTAAACTCGAACCATTAATAGCTGACAGAGAAAACATTAAATTATTAAAACATTGTGTTTCGAATGAGACTAGTAATGCTTCATTATTTAATTGGAAGAATAGTAAATCAAATGATTCAGGAAATGGAGTTGCAGGCTTAAGAAGTGGTGGAGAAAAAATATGCGACGTATTAGTCAAAAAACTTGATGATGTTTTAGATGAGGAATTTAGAGATAAAGATATTTTAATCAAATTTGCTAAAATAGACACCGAAGGTAATGATACTAATGTTATTAAAGGTTTTAAAAAATATTTGTCAAAGACCAAATATCTAATTTTTGAATGTAGTAATTGTCTTGACGATATAAGGGGACCAGGTATAAAGAATCCAATGAAAGAAATCGTTGATTTATTATCAGAATATGGATTTAATACTTATAGAATTGGAACAAAAAAATTATTTCAAGTTAATGATGAACATTGGAATCCTATCTATGAAGAAGTAAAATTTTGGTCAAATTGTTTTGCACTCAAAAAAGATGATATGATAATCAAAGACCTGATAAATCAAGATTTTGATTACTTATTTTAATATAATGGTTCAAAATAATCAATAATATTTGCTGAAAAACTTGTGTTTGAAATATGCCTATCATCTTGCTGTTTGAATATAATAGGTTTGTTATCCCATTCTTTTACTTTATTATTTGGTGAAACATCATATCCCATGTATGGAAATGATACTATTTTATTTGCTTTAGAGAAAAAAACTGGCCAAAAACAAAATGTACTATTTGATGTGATTATAATATCAGATGATGTGATAATATTAATGTCATTTTCTATAGTGTTTGGGCTAAATATTGGCTTCTTACCTATACTTTGAATTTTTGCTTTTAGTTTTGTCATATATTCCTTTTCCCATTCTGCTCTCAATTGATCACAAACAATTACAATTTGATGGTGATCTTGACCATATTTTTTTATACAATCAATATAATAATCAATACTAATCACTAAATGCCTTTTATCATTAAAATAATCATCTAATCTTAAGTGCAAACACATTAGATTTTTATTTTCAACATTCATATCAACATAGCTATCTACTAATTCTTTATTAGCGTATAGTAAAGTTTCGTATTGAAAATATCCATTAAAATAATAATCCCCAGAACCACTGTATTTTATTTGATTAGCGTTTTTATCAAAAGATGCATCGGTAAGTATATATTTTTTATTATTAATTGGTGCTTTACCAAAATTTTTATTTTTAGAAATCTTAATTGTCGTATTTTCTAAACTAGTTAATAAGTTTAATCCATATTTCTCTGCAAATAATCTACCTACAAAATAAATAAATAACTGATTTCCATATCTATGTCCCTTTCTTATAATTAAATTTACAGTTCCATTACAAGAACTATTTTTATACCTTTTTGTATCGGATCTATTTACTAATAACTTTTTCATATAAAGATATTAATATACTTTACTTTAAATAATTATTTAATATATCTTCAGTTGTGCTCCATATATTATATTTGTTCAAGATTAAATCCTTTGCCTTTTTTAAAGCTAATATATTTTCTTCAGTTATTGGTTTTTTTATAATTTCCTCTATAACATCACATGCTTTAGAATCATTTATATCAAATGTATAAAAACTATCTTTTGGAAAATATTCTGAAATATTATTACACCCGTAATATATTGGAATAGTATTACACAAAATACAATCTGTAAATTTTTCAGTAAAATAATTTTTGGTTTGTACATTTTCTATACATAATGAATATTCATAATTAGCTAATCCTTCAAATTTGCTATTTTTTGTATTTTTCTCATCATGATAAAAACCTAACTCTCCTTTGTAAGACTTTTCATTTAATTCATCATTCCACTTACCACCAAATATATCAATATTATCTTCAAACTTGTTCGATAAGTTTATCATAAATTTTTTTCTAATAAAATGGCCCTCAGTTCTTGATTTACCAGATACTATAGCTGATAACTTTTTTATCTTACTTGTATTGTCGTAATTTAAATTACTTAAATAATCATAACTTCTATTCAAAAATTTAGGATCTGCGAAAACATGATATATATTATCATATGTAAATCCATACTTGTATTTTAACTTTTCCCAAGGTTTACTTTTATTTATTGTATGTGGTTCTCGTGGATAACATATTACTAATTTATCAACAAGAAGTTTTTTAAAATTTTTTGGAATATTTTCAAGAAATATTACTATATCAGCTAATTTTAAATTACTAGTTCCGACTAATTTACCGTAAATTCCTAGATTATTGGGAGTATACATCTTTAATTCCTCTAGATTAACTTCACTATCTTTCCAATCACATAAAAATATAACATGAATTTCATTCTTAGATTTTAATCTTTGGATAATTCTATCATCTTCTTCATTTGTTTTCTTAATTTTTAATGTATTTAATTTTTTGTCCTTTAATAACAAGGAATTCATATAAGAAGAATTGAGAATAAATTTTTAAAAAGAAACTTTTTATAACCAAGAACTATTAGAAATACGTTTGTAATACAGATCCATATCATGATCACTAACTCTCCAACAATTAAATAATGAATACTTTAACCAATTGTAATCATAATTAAAATAAACTTCGAAATCGTTTTCACTCAAAGCTATATTTATACCAACATGTTGAAAATAAAACATTGGAGCTGCTGTTACAATATCTCTATCATTTGAAACTCTGTAATGAATTAGATTTGATTTTTTATCAAATTCAGTTCTAAATTCAGAATTACCAACTCTAGGACTAGCAAAAGAAACTACACAAATATCATTATCTATATCTTTTGATAATTCATATCCAAACAAAGTTGATAATGCAGCTCCTAAACTATGACCTGTAATATATATTTTATATCCTTGATTTTGATGAATTAGTTCCAATAAATCAGATTTTAATTTATCATACATTTCGTCACCATGTAATTGATTGTAGAAACCACCATGAACATATACATTATCATGAAGTTGTTTTTTCAAAAACGACAAATCATAATACCAGTCATACGATGATTCACTACCTCTAAAAACTACGCATATTCTTTTGTGAGTTTCACTAATTGTAATACCAACTTGTAAATCAGTAGATTTTACACTATAAAATTTATGGACTTTTCCATGAGGGGAACTTGAAGACAATTCTTTTATAACTTTCAATAAATTCACAAAGTGACTAGATTCATTTTTAATTCTACCTTCTTCTGAGGATAAACTTTCTTTAACAAAATCTTCAATAGTTTGATCACTATCGATGGTAAAATTTTTACCGTATTCATAAACTAACATTGTTAATTTTGCTAAATCACATATTTCATTATGAGGTATCAAAGACATGACACTTTTATATAATAACTACATTTTTTTTCTTTATTATGATTCACAAAGTAAATCTATTCACTTTGTGAATTTTATTATATAAGTTTCTATATATGATTGATTCTACAGATTCTTCAACTGATTCAAGCATAGGCTCTGATGTTCAAATTCGCCGAATACAACCAAGATTTGAAATTATATCTGATTTAGATACTTTCTATAATTCTCAAACATCATATTCTCCTTTAAGTTCCAATAATTCACAATCTCCTATAAGTTCTTTAGGTTATGATTCTCCGATTAGAAGAAATGTACCTAATGCCATTAGAGTCCTTGATTCTCAAGTCCTTGATTCTCGAGTCCTTGATTCTCAAGTCCTTGATTCTCAAGCTCTTGTTTCTCAAGCTTTTGTTTCTAGAGTTGCTGATGTTGAAGCACAAATTGTTGATGATGTAAATTCGATAAATTCAGAAGAATCTAGTTATTTTTTATTCGATGAAAATGAAGAAAAACCATTTTTTTATAGAATTATTTTGGTAACAATTTGGCTTTCATATTTAATTGGTGTTATAGTAATGAAAAAATCTGATTTTACTAAAGTTTCTCCTGATGCAGAATATATGAAACTTAGTTACATATCTGATTATCCACAATGTAGCGATCAAAGATCAGAGTTATGGAGGTTTTTTACTAGTGCAATAACTCATGGTGACATAGGGCATATTATTATAAATTCAATAGTTATTTATCCAAGTATGTACATTATTGAAATAGCTGAAGGATACAAGTTTTTAATAGGATTAATTTTATTTGCATGTTTTTACGTTTCTATAATTTTTAACTATTTCCAACCATATGATTCAGTTGTCGGATGTTCACATTTAGTTTTTGCTCTTAATGGGTGTATTCTATCGTATTTGATAGTTAATTATTATAATTTAGACACGAGATTATTAACAATTACCGGTTTGTATCTGTTTTTAACTACTTTAATAGAAGTTATTAGTTATTTTTTATTATTTAGTAAAAATACAGCTTATATTTGTCATTGGAGTGGATGGTTAATGGGGATCATTTATGGATTGATTTTCATTCAAGATATTGCTACGCGTAAAATAAACTTGAAAGCATTATTAGTCGGATCAAATTTGTTAACTTTAATAACAATTTATTTTTTATACACCTACACTACTAATTGGCCACCAAAAGGTATAGATGAGTTTAATACATATGATTTCCCATTTTGTTGTGAATTGCTTTTATTCAATAAATTAAATCAAAGTAATCCTAAATGTTATATTTAACTCATAATTTTTTTTTAAAAAAATTTTTCTTACTTAAATAAATATGACTCTACCATTACAAATTATTAATAATATTTTTGATTATATTCCCAATAGAAAGTGCACTACTTGTAATTGTAATCTCCCAAAAACAAGCTCTGATAATTTTTGTTCTTTATTTTGCTCTCTTATTTTTATTCTTGGAAGAAATGAAATATCAATTATATATTTTCTAATTAGTGCTGTATTTGTATTTTCAATTGGATTTAGAATAATTCTTAACACTTTACTTGTAATTTTTATGTCCTTTTTTATCATTATAAATTTACTAATTTTTTTTAATAAACCTAGTTGATTCCACATATTTGATACAATTTTTTTCCGTCTGGGCAACATTTATTCTTATTATCACTGAATTTTTCTGGAATAAATCTAGCATCTAGTTTATTTGGTATTTTATTTTTTGATTTGTAAAAATCAGAAAGGAATATTACCTTTTTTGATAGTTTAATTTTATCAAATTTATTTAATAATTCTACATCTAATTCTCCTTTAAATTTTCTATCACAAATCTTAAAAAGTATGCTTGACTTTTTTGGTAATAATTTTTTTCTTTCTTCCCAGTTTTTAAAAGCGTCATTCCAGTCATTCTCACCGGTAAAATATACAAGAATTTTTTTATCATTTGATTCTAATTTACCTACCGGGTAGTCAAGATCTGACTCTTCTTTTTTGATTTCTACTTGCATAAATTCTTCAAAGTTTTCTATCAACTTTATGTAATCCTCAGGTGAAAATTTTGTTCCAATTGTTGGAGTATTAATTTTTTTATTGTTTGATAAATAATATTCTTCTCCCCAATCATTATTTGAAAAAATAGCTATCTCAGATACTTTGGTAACATTAAAATTATTCCACATGTTAAACATTGTTATTTGAACTTTTTCATGCATTTCTAAATGCTCCGAATGAATATACGAATCATTTTCTCTTCTTAAAGTAAATAAAGATGGAATCAAGAAAGTAGTATTTTTACTTTGTGGATAAATAAAATGATCAGCAACCATTGAATTATGGTTAGGATCTATTATCAACTTGTCATCTTTCCAAAATTTTTTTACTAACTCTGTAGCCATTTTTCTCGAAATTGCATAACAACCAGTTCCATATAGTTTACCCCTATTATTATAGTAACCCAAAAAAGTAGGACCTTTTAAATTATTTGACATTGGTTCAATAATTATTGGACTACCGACACAAGATACAGCTACTATATCATATTTTGCTGTATTAACTACAATCTGATTGATAATATCAACAAAAAAACGTTTTTCTATCTTGAATAATTCTAAATCATCTTCGCAAATGAAAGCAACATCATCATTATTTTCTTTGTCATCTAAAAATAATTTCATGCCTTTTAAATGAGAATATGTACATCCAAATTCAGGTCCAATCGCTTTCCTTCCTTGTTCTCTATTTAACCACATATTTTTTAACTTTAAATTACTGTAATTATCAACAATCATTTTTCCACCGTCAAACCCACAAACTCGTTGATACCTAGGCTTCAAATCAGTTTTTTTCTCTATTTTTCTAAAAAATTTTTGCATATGCTTTAATCTATCTTCCGACCTATCCAAATTAATGTAATAGAACTTTGGTAACATGGATATTTACTTAAATTAAAAATATATTTTTATATGAAAATTTTATATTTTTCCTTCATCTTACTTTTGTCTATTTTATTTGCAAGTATAATTTTCTTCCAATTTACTAAATCTTGATAAATTTTAATATTATCACCATAAACTGATAATAAATCTAATTGTTTTAACTTTTCAATCTCATCTTCGTTAAAAACCCCAAAAAAATCTTTATTTGTAATCATATAATCAAAAACTTTATCTGTAACATCATTTTTTAAATTTACACAGTTATCACAGAAATGGCAATTAAAAAACTTTGGTACCTGTCCAAAATATTCTAATATAAATTTTCTCCTACATGTTTTTGTGAAAAACAATCTAGTCATGTTTCTATAGGCAATAGCTTTTGATTGTCTAACTTTTGGATTTTTATACTTCGATAGACCAGCTTCAGCTATCTTCACTCCTTTGTATTGAAAAAATAATACCGTCTCCGCATTTTTATTATCTCTACCAGCTCTACCAATTTGTTGATAATATTCTTCTATTGAACTTGGTGCACCGAATATTACCACACACCTAACAGTCTGATCAATTCCCATCCCAAATGCAATAGTACTAACAATAACTTTAACTTCTCCATCGCTAAACTTTGACTGAATAATGTTTCTCATTTTTTTTGACATACCTGCATGGTATGCTAATGACATTTTTTTCCACTTGTTATTTATTTCTTCATTGAGATCTACCGTATCTTTTCGACTATTTGTGTAAATAATAATTCTATCCTCACAATCATCTTTGATATATTTCTCAATAAAAGGAACCAAGAGATTAACATCATTATTATCTGATTTTTCAAATCTTAAAAATAAATTTGGTCTATCAAAATCTGCCCTAACTAATAACGGTTCTTTTAATTTAGTGTATTCAACAATATCTTGAACAACTTGAAATGTGGCAGTTGCTGTTACAGCTAATACTGGAACCTCTGGAAAATTATCTCTAAAAATACCTAACTCCAAATAATCATTTCTGAAATCATGACCCCATACACTTGTACAATGCGCCTCATCAATTGCAAATAAGCCCAACATTTTATCATTATTTAAGGTATTTGCTAACTCCATACCATCTCCTTTAATTAAGAATTCAGGACTCATGTATACTATGTGAATCTCATTATCGATTATTTGAAAAATCTCTTTATCTTTATTAAAATTATTTCCATGAAGAGCTGCAACTGGAATATCCCTCTCAATTAGCTTTTCTTTTTGATCTTCCATTAATGAAATAAGAGGAGATATAATTATGCAAACTTTTTTTGTTATTAAGGGTGGAATTAAAAAAGTCATAGATTTTCCAAATCCAGTCGGTAACAAGCCTACAACATCTCTTTTATCAGTAACTAAGGCTTCAATGATTTCCATTTGTTTAGGCTTCAATTCTGAAAATCCCCATTTTTTTTCCAAGACTTTCCTCATCCTTTTGTGGTATTTATCTTTCATAATATTATATTAAACAATTCTTTTTTTAATTCTGTTTCAATTTTTACTTTAAAATGACTATATGAATGTCATTTTCATAGAAACATTTTTAAATATTTGTAAAGAAAATGAATTAGCTTAACTTTTTTGCTCTATAAATGCGCAACTTGATTAAAAAAAAATTTATTTTTTTTTCAACTTGTTGAATCTTTTAAATAAGTACTTAAAAATCCAAACATAATTCCCAGTATAATAATCCCTCCACCAATAATATTCACGATTGATACTACATATGCAAAATTAAAAAGATCTGAATCTTTCATTTCATCGCAATTTTCATTCAAACATAAATCTAAACCCCAGATTCCTACACCAAAAAATATGAGACATCCAAATATTGAAACAATCAATTTTAAATCTTCTTTAGAATTTAAGCTTATAGACAAAGATGACATAACTGAAGACATGACGATACATGTCAAAACAAAATTCCATATTTCGCTATTGCATCTATCATTTTTATCTTTATCTTCGACTAAAAATTTAATTCCAAATACATAATAACAAACAACAGAAGCTATAAGTCCTACTGTAAGTATAAATGCAAAAATTAAAATCAATAAACCTATACAATCGTTATCTTCACACAATTCATTATTACTGCTAGAGTCATTTATTAGGTCTATTCTTGGGTTATTACCGAGTGAATTCTTAGTTTCTCCATTTTCTAAATCTATCTGTGAACTATTTGCTGTATTGTTTGATAAGTCAATAGAAGTTATTGACGAATTATTTTCTTTTATATCTGATTCCTTCATAATAAATTTATATTTCTGAAATAAAAAAATAAATCAATTTTTATTTGGCTATTTATTTTTGCAAAAATGACTATACTTCGTAATATCACTTTACATAGTATTCATTTGCGAAGCAAATAAAT
>MDTB01115832.1_pt1 | contig 12613 bp, 12 predicted proteins | sample 811161 | NCBI WGS metagenome assembly MDTB01 (sample SAMN05326650, study PRJNA326480) | marine metagenome | isolation source: seawater | place: Mediterranean Sea | collected 2009 | reverse complement strand
TATCAGGCGACCATCTTCTGAAGTTAAATTAGATTTATTATTGTTCATTTATTAATTTTTTAAAATTTAGGGATCTCAATCAAATTTCTTTGATCTTGTTGTTTATTGAAATAAATTGGGGCGATATATTGCAGTCATAAGCAATAGTTTCAACACCAATTTCTTTTGCTTTGTCGTACTCCAATCCGTATTCAGGGTCAATATCTCGCGCAATTGAAAAATAATCACTATCGTTACGTTGGATGAGATATAACATAACCCCACGGTGACCCATTAAAACCATCTTAGAGAGCTCAATCAAATGCTTTTGACCTCTCTTTGTAACACTATCTGGAAATTCAGCTGGATAATTTTTTTCTATTTTTCGCCTCATAGTAACACTTTTCACTTCAACATAACACTCTGCCCCATCTGGGTTTTTTAATAAAATATCGATACGTGAATTTTCTCCATACTTGACCTCACGTTGTAAGCTATCATACCCATCTAACTCACTAATCTTTCCTTGGTAAATCGCTTCAGAAACAAGTCTATTGGGCAAGTTTGTGTTTACTCCAACGAGACTATTCTCTATTTTAATTAACTCCAATGTATATTTGAGTTTTCGGTTTGGATTTGTGGCGCGACTTACCCAAACTTCTGCACTCGGTTTAGAGACACTCAGCATTGATCCGGAATTTGCACAATGGGCGATAACAGTTTCTTTGTTATCAAGAATAATCTCCGCGAAAAAACGCTTATATCTCTTAACTAACTTTCCTTTTAATAGAGTATCATCAAAAATCATTCCATACGCTAACCAGAAAATTTGATTAATGCAAACACGTTGAATTGTTGGCACTTTTTATCCAAATAGTGTTTTATTTCTTAGCATTTAGGAAATTATTCAGGTTTACTTGTCCGCTACCTGGCTTTAGTGGCTTTGGTTGCGAAATATCTGGTGACCAGCCGGTAAGAGTAATTACATCAAATGTTGCGGGCACTTGGTTAGCCTCGTTTTCAAATTTCTCCTGATAGAGCTGCGATGTCCGCATCATTGTTGTTTTGCGAGAAAAAGATTTGCGTCTTAGATTGGCACTGTTACTTTCACCCATAGCTCTCAGGTCTCTCATAAGTTTCATAGCATGTGGATAATACACTGTGATTTTCTCTACATCAGCGACAGGTAAAGCGAATCCGGCTCTTATTAAAAGGTTCCCTAAATCTTGGATGGTGGAAAAAGCTGATACTCTTGGGCTTAAGCCATTTTCTTCTTCAATCTCAGCTCGACTCAAACACATCTTTAATTCATGCAGGGTTTGTTCCCCAAAAAGTGAAATTAAAATGACTCCATCAGGTTTTAAGACTTTAGATATTTGAGCTAATGTGCCTGGCAAGTCATTAGCCCAATGAAGACTTAGGTTTGAAATCACTATGTCAAAAGAATGTTTTTTGAATGCAATAAATTCTTCGTCCATGACTAAAACGGGCGCCCCCGTTTTTTTGGAGGCAATCTTTGAAAGTTGGAATGACATATCAGTTCTAACCCAGTTTGTAGCTTGATGTTTTACTGAGAGTAATTTGCTAGTTTCTCCGGAATGACAGCCTAAATCTAGACCGAATTCAAATTTGCGATTGATATCATCAAGCTTTTCGCATAGCCGTCCAGCTATTTCATGAAATAGATAGTTATGGTCACAGAATTTGATGGCAGACCTATCTCGATGTGTTCTGACTGAACGACGGTCAAAAAGATTCTTAATCGAATTCATAAGTAAATTTATTTTTAAAATATGGTAAAAAATTTGGATACATTGATTTTTTTCTATTGAGTAGTTAATTCGTTATTCTTTATTATATTATAGAGCAATAATAGTTTAACAATAATCTATGTTAGTTCGTTTTTTTGTATCTAAAATTAAATTATAAAAAGGAAGTTTTAGGTGATACAAGTAGATATATATATAACCCAACTTTGTCCATTTTGTACACGTGCATTACGCTTGCTTAAAACTAAAGATATTAATTTGAACATATTTGATTTGACTTCAGATATTGAGATGCGAACAAAACTGTTTGAAAAAACCGGTTTTACAACAGTGCCACAGATTTTTGTTGATGGAAATTATTTGGGGGATTGTGATCATATCCATGATCTTGAGATGAATGGTAAATTAAATTTAAAACTTGGTATCGAATCTAAAATATAGTTTTCTCGATTTGTAAAGATTGGACGCGGAAACTGAAGAGAGAATAAATGATTAAAAAAGAGTATGTGGTTTAGGGTTGCTTTTATTTAAATCACAGGAATATAAATCATTTATTGCGACAATTCTCTGTTTAACTGACATTGAAATAGCTGTATTAACAATTCCTTGCTCAAAAGCAACTATTTGTAGTTTGTTCTTCACTAAGTCAACTAATTCGCCGGGACGAAGCAGGTGTTTAGGATTCCTTGGGCGAGAAAAGAGTTCATTCCCCATGCTAAAGGTTTCATAAATTAAAGTGCCTTTCGGTTGCAATGATGATAAAAGTGTCCTTAAAAGTGGTCGATGCAAATAATTAACTACAATTATGCCACTAAATTTTTGGCCTTCTAAGAGTCCTCCCTTTGAAAAAATTGGCGTGTTTGTCTCTAAATCTGCTTCAAGAACTTCTATATTTTTATTCTTCAAAGAGTTCAAAAGTGAGATATCTTTGTCAATCGCGGTTACCGCGTGGCCCAATTGATCGAATAAAATAGTATGCCGGCCTCTACCAGCAGCCAAATCTAATACTGGTCCGTTAGGAACTAGATGTGCAAACTTTTTGACCCATTCTGAGGGTGGGATAATTTTTTCATGGTTTTTATTCATAACTATTTTTAATGTTTTATATTTGTTAATATATTTAATCTAGGGATTTGCTATAATTAGGGTTAGAGTTATACTGTCTATAAACTTATTGATGGCATGAGATATGATTTTGTATCAACTACGATGTTCTAATAATCACGAATTTGAAGTTTGGTTCCGTGATAGTGTAGCATATGACGCCCAGATTCAAGATGGGGATGTTACTTGCCCTCAGTGTGGTGATGAAAATATTTCTAAAGCTATTATGGCACCAAATATAACAACAAAGCGATCAAACTCAAAATTAAATAAGTCCAAAGATGAAAGGAGCATTGTGGATGATAAGGTTATGAGGTCGTTGGAATTAGTTAGGTCGCATGTTGAGAAAACCTGTGATAATGTTGGGGGAAACTTTGCTGAGGAGGCTAGGAAAATTCATTATGGAGAAGCTGAAAAAAGGGGCATTTATGGTGAGGCCACCTATAAAGAGGCTTCAGAACTCAATGATGAGGGAATTGATTTTTATCAATTGCCATCTCGAGTGCGCCGGAATAGCTAATTCTTCTTCACCCCAAACGCGATATAGTTTACACTCAAGTCATTGTTGATTTGCCAGTTGTTTTCGAGTGGGTAATAGCTGATACCTGCTACATCTTTGATTACAAGGTTGTAGTGATTTAATTTGTCGAAGAGTTCATTTGGCTTAATAAATTTGTTCCAACTGTGCGTCCCAATTGGCAACCAACGCAACACGTATTCTGCGCCCAACTTTGCAAAAATAAATGATTTCATTGTCCTATTTAGCGTTGATACTGCCATAACACCATTTGGGCAAACTAAAGAGGATGAACATTCCAAAAATAGATCAAGGTTTTTGGTATGTTCCACTACTTCCATATTGAGGACTAAATCAAACTTTTTCTTCTTTTGTGCCATTTGTTCGGGTAAGATTGTTAAATAAGTTATTTTTAAGTCAACCTTCTTCGCATGTTCCTGTGCTGCTAAAATATTTTCTGGACCAGAATCAATTCCTGTTACATTAGCCCCAAGTCTAGCAAGTGGTTCACACAAGATTCCGCCACCACATCCAATATCAAGGACATCAAGTCCATTTAACGGCTTTGTTAATTCAAGGTTCAAATTATAGTGACGGGCGAGATGTTCGGTTATAAATCTTAGACGAGGGGGGTTTAGTTCATGTAATTTTGAGAACGGTCCTGACGTATCCCACCAGAGGTTAGCAATCTTGTTAAATTTTTCAAGTTCGATATCTGAAGATGTTGATTCTTGTGATTCGGATGCCATCTTTCCTCAGGCCTTAATTTTTGAGAGCTTTTAAATTTTGATATATTAGATTAAAACAAAAATATTTGTTGAACATCCTATGAGAAATGAAAATAGCTTGGTATAATTTTAAGTCAATTAAACTCGTAAAATGTTTTTTAATTTAAGTAATGTGTAAATTATGCGATTAGTACAAAAATTTGGTGGCACCTCTGTTGGCACTGTGGAAAGTATAGAAAATGTTGCCAACAAGATCAAATTAGAGGTTGATCAGGGGAATGAAGTTGCAGTTGTCGTATCAGCGATGGCAGGCGAGACCAATAGGTTGGTTGGGTTGATAGGTGAAATTGTTTCAGTGCCGGATTTTAAAGAATATGATACGGTAATCTCATCGGGGGAGCAGGTTACAATTGGTCTGTTAGCTCTTAAACTTCAAACAATAGGCTTAAAGTCAAGGTCATGGCTTGGGTGGCAGATACCGATAAAAACAGATAGTTCTTATGGGAAGGCGAGAATTCAGGAAATTGATTGTGATAGTTTAGTAAAATATATGGAAGCTGGCGGTGTTCCAGTGATTGCCGGCTTCCAGGGTCTCGGGCCGGAAGATAGGGTTTCCACGCTTGGAAGAGGAGGCTCGGATACTAGCGCAGTGGCTTTAGCTGTTGCTTTAAAGGCAAATCGTTGTGATATTTACACTGACGTAGATGGTGTTTACACAGCGGATCCACGCGTTGTTACAAAAGCACGAAAGTTGCAAAAAGTTACATATGAAGAGATGCTTGAGATGGCTTCGTTAGGAACAAATGTTTTGCAAACGCGCGCTGTGGAAATGGGAATGAAATATAATCAGCGTATTCAAGTTTTATCTTCTTTTGGAGATGAGATAGGTACACTTGTTGTAGGTGAAGGAGAAATTGTGGAACAAGAAATTGTAAGTGGTATCGCTTTTAGTCGAGATGAGGCTAAGGTTACACTTGTAAGAGTAAGTGACAAACCTGGAATTGCAGCATCAATTTTTGGGCCCTTAGCTGAAGCCAATGTGAATGTCGATATGATAGTGCAAAATGCTTTGCCAAGCGGCGAGGGTACTGACATTACCTTTACTGTGCCCCAAGCCGATTTGACTAGAACCCTCGGAGTTCTTGAGGTTATTAGGAATGATTTGGGTTATGAGAATCTTCTCTCGGACGCAGACGTAGTTAAAATATCTGTTATTGGAGTGGGAATGCGCAGTCATGCGGGTGTGGCGCAAACGATGTTTAAAGCATTGGCCGAATTAGGAATAAATATTCAGGTCATTTCTACTTCAGAAATAAAGGTGAGTGTATTGATAGCGGAAGCTTATACCGAGTTAGCAGTTCGCACTCTCCATTCAAAGTATGGACTAGACAAGAATGATTAAAAAGGTGATAAAAATTTCTGAGAGTGAATGCAGAGGAGAGCAAGCCGCAAATTTGATAGTTTAAATAGTCAATTTTTTATACTTGTAATACTAGAATTTTCTGAGACATTAAAATTATGAACTTTTAGATGCATTTGGCAGATAAATAGTTTATTTTAACCTTAACAAATGGAATATTAGCTAGAGAAAGTTCACTCACGAAGTGATATTGGGACCGATAAGCAGGTGAGAAACTTTTACATGGTGCTCGTGTGACTAAAAAAAATTCTCTTCACGTTGACGGTAATGAAATTTCTTTAAAAAATGAAGTCTCGATAGAATCGGGTGTAGGGCCCTTGCTTCGCGCAGCGCGTATGCGCGTTGGTAGCGATATTGCAGAAATTGCGCTAGCACTTAGGATTAGGCGACCATATTTGGAGGCGATTGAAGAAAATAGGTATGAGAGTCTTCCCGGAACAACTTACACTGTAGGCTTTATAAGGTCCTATGCAGAGCACTTAGGTTTAGACGCCGATGAGGTGGTTCGACGTTTCAAGAATGAGTATTCCCAATTACGAAAAAAACAGAAGCTTGTTTTTCCTGCCCCAATTGCTGAAAATCGTATTCCGGGCATTACAACTATTTTGTTAGGTGTTGTGCTCGTTTTTTTTACTTACAGTGCATGGCAGGTAAGTATAGACGGCGATATTTTTCCTGAGGCGGTTATTTCTATTCCAGAGCACTTTTCCAGCATATTATCGGGCTCGAATGATAATTCTGGCTCAGGTTCTGAATCGGGGGGAACGAAGCCACTCAGCTTAACTGGTTCACAAACTTCTTCTATCAAGACCGGTATAGAGTTAGATAATGAAAGTAAAAATCTTATTTTTGAGAGAGTTCCATCTGCAGAAGTAGAGAAAGAATCAAAAAATGAAGAACAAGTTGCGAGTGATTTGAATAATAAAAATATGAAGGAGCCTTTAACACGGGAAGGAAATTCTTCAGAGCAAACGGTTGAGGCTGTTTTTGAAGAATCAGTGGTTCAAGAGAGCGTAGTGCTAAGTACGAATGATAACGTATCAGTTGTGTCGCCGAAATCGTTGGAAGAAAAGGTTCCGGTTTTGGGAGAGGGTTCCGCAGAAGAGCTCAGTACTATCGCAGATGAGAGACCCTCAGCGGTTGATGAAGAAGGTGCAACATCTGATACGATTTCTGAGAGTCAAACAAATGCTTATAATGCTGTCTCCAATAACAACTCAAATATTAATGCGTTGGTGGAGGACAAAAACCTTAAGCGGGGTTTTAATGAAGCTGTGAGTCCAGAAAAGTTAGACGTTTTGTCCGGAGCTGAAGAACCCCTAAAGAGACTTAATGAAAATGAAAAAGTTTTTGCTGATAATATGATTGAGACCACGGACAGCTCTATTGTCAGCGCGTCTAACGTACTGAAAAATGTTGCATTACAATCCAACAATTCATCTACAAGCTCCAGAATCCCATCTGTGAGCGCAGATACGGGCATAACAGTGGAAGAGCCTCAGAATGCTGTTATTGAAGAAGAAAAAACTTCAACAGTTCTTGAACCTGACACCAATATTGAACTGGAGGCATCTAAGCCAAAAAGCAATCTGGAATTAGAGGTTTCAAATTTGAATACGGAAGAGGTTAAAACAAATAATCAATCACCAGATGATAAAGAGATTTTTGAATCCAAAAAAGTGGAGATTGTGGCGACCGGAAATAGTTGGATACAAATTCGAGATGATATTAATAACAAGATGTTAATGACACGGCTAATGCAAACTGGTGATCGATACCAAGTTCCTGACCAAGAGGGGTTACATTTGTTAACAGGTAATGCTGGTGCTATAGAGATTTTTGTAGATGGAATTAAAGCACCTTCAATTGGTGGTGCAGGTGTTGTTAGAAGGAAAGTTATTCTTGATGGTGATAAGTTAATTAATGGCATCGCTGTCGATCGTTAGGTTGAGAATAGTGCATTGAAAAAAGATTTTATTGGTTAAGAAAAGAATGGGTCAAAAATTGCATATGGGTGGAAATAATAAGAATATTTCAAAAAAAACTCAAATCAGAGGAAAGACTCAGGCTGTTAATGTGGGTGGCATAGTTTTAGGCGGGAACGCACCCATTGTTGTGCAGTCTATGACTAATACAGACACGGCAGATGTCGCGTCTACGGTTCAACAGATTGTAGAATTGGAAAATGCAGGCTCTGAACTTGTGCGTGTTACTATTGATCGAGATGAGGCTGCCGCAGCTATTCCAAAAATACATGAATTATTGATGAAGCAGGATTGTAAAGTTCCTCTTGTGGGCGATTTTCATTATATTGGACATAAACTTCTCGCTGAGCACCCGGAGTGCGCCCAGTTGTTAGCAAAATACAGAATTAACCCGGGAAATGTTGGATTTGGGAAAAAGCGAGATATCCAATTTTCTTCCATGATTGATACTGCTCTCAAGTACAATAAGCCAGTAAGGATAGGCGTGAATTGGGGAAGTCTTGATCAAGATTTGATTGCGACGCAAATGGATAAGAACTCAAAGTTGCGGAATCCTAAACCAGCTGAGGAAGTTACAGAAGAAACATTGATTCAGTCTGCAATTTCAAGTGCAGCGAGGGCTGAGGAACTGGGAATGAAACGCAATCAAATCATTTTATCATGCAAAGTAAGTGAAGTTCAAAGCTTGATTTCTGTATATAGAGGTCTTTCCAGAGTGGGTGATTATGCTCTTCATTTAGGCCTCACGGAAGCTGGGGGGGGCTCAAAGGGAATAGTCGCATCTACCGCCGCATTATCTATCTTATTGCAGGAGGGAATTGGGGATACAATTAGGATATCTCTTACGCCAGAATTAGGTGGAAAACGATCGCAAGAAGTCATTGTTGCTCAGGAGATACTGCAAACTATGGGCCTGCGGTCTTTTGTTCCACTGGTAACGGCTTGTCCCGGCTGTGGCCGAACAACGTCAACTGTATTTCAAGAAATGGCTGAGAGAATTCAGGTGTTTCTAAGAGACAAAATGCCAATATGGAGCGAGACGCACGTTGGGGTCGAGGAAATGAAAGTGGCCGTAATGGGGTGTATTGTGAATGGTCCGGGCGAGAGTAAACATGCCGACATTGGTATTAGTCTTCCCGGAACTGGAGAACAACCGTCAGCTCCTGTATTTATTGATGGCCAGAAGGAAACTACTTTGCGTGGTAGTGACATAGTTGAGAAATTTCAAATTATAATATCTGATTATGTTGAAAGACGTTATCTAAAAAGGCAAATTAGCTAATAATTTGAAAAATCAAAAAGAGAGTACTTACTTATGACTTCTTTACAACCGGTACGTGGAACTCGGGACCTTTTGCCTGGAGAGTTCAGCCGTCATAAAATGTTATATGAGATTGCTAACAAAGTTGCCTTAATGTATGGGTTCCAAGAAATTGATACGCCCATTTTTGAATTTGCGGATGTTTTTAAAAGAACTTTAGGAGATGCTTCGGACATTGTAACGAAAGAAATGTACACATTTTTGGATAAAAATGGAGATAGCGTGACTTTAAGACCTGAATATACTGCCGGAATTGTCCGTATGATAATATCGAATGGATTATGCAGGAAACTACCGGTGAAATTGTTTGGTTTTGGCCCAATGTTTCGTTATGAAAGACCACAAAAAGGTCGGCAGAGGCAATTCCATCAAGTAAATTTAGAAACTTTAGGGGTGGATGACCCAATGGCTGATGTTGAGCTTATGGCTTTGGGGCACCATTTTTTGACTGAGTTAGGGGTAATTGAGCTAGTAAAACTCCAAGTGAATACTCTAGGCGATGTGCAGAGCAGAAGGAATTACAGAAAAAAATTGATTGAATATTTTACAGCACATAAGAGTGACCTGTCAGAAGAGAGTGTATTGAGGCTCTCAAAAAACCCACTTCGTATTTTAGACTCAAAGTCTAAATTGGATCAGGTTTTGATTGAGTCAGCGCCCATGTTTGAACATAGTTTAAATAATGAATCTAAAGATTTCTTTGCAATGGTAAGAGAGGGTTTGAGTGAGTTGAATATTCCATTTGAAATTAATCAGAGATTAGTTAGGGGAATGGATTATTATTGTCATTCGGCATTTGAATTTGTTACTTCATCGCTCGGCGCCCAGGGGGCAGTGCTAGCAGGTGGACGCTATGATGGTTTGTCAGAAATGATGGGTGGCCCGAAGGTTCCTGGAGTTGGATGGGCTGGTGGTGTTGAACGACTGGTGATGCTAAGTAATGTAAAGCCCGAAGTTGTTGCACCGATAGCAATAATTCCTATTGGGGAGAATCCTAAAAAAATGGCGTACAAATTGACCAATGATTTGCGACGAAAAAGTTTTGTGGTTGACTTTTCTTTCTCAGGAAACTTAAAGAAAAGGTTGAGTCGAGCGAATAATTTGAAAGCAAAAGTCGCACTTTTGATTGGTGATGATGAATTAGCTAACGAGAGTGTTACTATGCGAGATATGGAGACTGGTGAGCAAAAAGAGGTGCCTCTTAATGGTTTAGAGGAAAGTCTCGCTCGTTTTAATTAGCGAGTTTTCATGTCAGAAATACTTAGATTAAGTTCTCAACCCTTTATTATTGGAGCTGATTTTCGCTCATGCAGTTTGAGCATGCGTGATAGACTTTTTGTTACTGATTCAGATATTCCAAAATTTTTGAAATTGTTGAGAAAAAAAGGTTTGCGTGATGCATTTGTATTATCTACTTGTGACCGGATAGAAGTTTTGGGTTTGCATACTTCTCCTGAGCAATTAACCAAAAATATTAAAGGTGCTTTGGCATACCATGGGGGGTTTGAGTTAGCAGAGCTCGAAGATCAAATCTATCAAAAGTTTAATAAGGAAGCCATAAACCATATTTTTTCGGTTGCCTCTTCGTTAGAAAGCCAGATTGTAGGCGAGCCCCAAGTATTAGGGCAAATAAAGGCCTGTCATAGGATCGCTCGAGACGCTAAAATGATTTCTGGTCCTATGGAGAGGCTTCTTCAAATAGCTTATAGAGTTGCTAAAAGAGTTCGAACTGAAACCGCAATAGGTGAATGGTCCGTCTCGAATCCGTCTGTAGCGTCTCGCGTTGCCCGAGGTTTGTTTGGTGATTTGAGGAGAGTATCTGTTATTTTAATTGGAGTTGAAAACGTTGGTGAAATTTTTGCAAGACAGTTTCAATTTGATAATGTTGAGGAATTGACTATTTATCATCCAAATAATAAAAGGAGCCAGACTCTTGCCAGAGAACTCAATTGTAAGAATATATCCTCACTTCAATTACAACAATCCCTGATAGATTCAGATATAGTTATTTGTGCGATGGGTAGCTCAAAGCATATTTTGACTGCCGACATGATTCGAGCTTCATTAATCAAGAGAAAAAATAAACCCCAATTTATCCTAGATTTGGGAGTTCCAGGAGATGTGGAGCCATCGGTAGCTAGAATTGATGATGCGTTTGTTTATGATGCTAAAGACCTTGAAAGCCTGGCCTTTGAGGGGAAGTTGCATCGTGAGCAAGCAGCCTCGCATGCTAGAAATATTATAAGTCAAGAGATTGAGTTATACATTGGAGATCAAACGGAAAGAAAAGTAAGTGATACCATAAGTGCTCTGCGGGCGTCTTTTGAAGAAGCTCGAGACGAGGTTTTGAAAGAGCACAGTGATGCAAACCGAGCAACTCAATTATTGATTAATAGGCTACTTGATAAACCATCGAGGGTGTTAAGAGAGAATAAAAAAAATAAGGAATTAAAAATCCTGGATGTTGAAGAATTGGTGCAATCATTGTTTGACCTAAAAGTACAGAATCATGATAAGCATAAGAATAAATAATCAACAATTAGATAAGAGATATTGATGAGTTTAGCAAAAAATTTAGAGCGTCTTCTTGCGAGGCATCAAGAGTTAGTAAATCTGATGGGGTCAGATAGACCGCGCAATACAGACAGCTTTGTGAAACTTTCGCGAGAATATTCAGAGCTGAATTTAGTAGTGGCTAAAATTGAGGCATTAAAAAACGCACAAAGTGAATTGCAGAGTTTAGAAGGATTGATCTCAGATGCAGATAGCGAGCGTGATATAATCGAGTTAGCAGAAATGGAGTACCGAGAATTAAAAAAAACAATTCCAGAATTACAACGCAAAGTAGAGCTCTCTCTATTACCAAAAGATGAATTGGATACTAAGAATGCTATTCTAGAAATCAGAGCAGGAACTGGAGGGAATGAAGCTGCATTATTCGCTGCTGATTTATTTCGGATGTATCAGCGATACTCAGAAAAAAGAAGTTGGAAAATGGAAGTTTTAACTCTTAGTGATATCGGTATTGGAGGAATTAAGGAAGTCATAGTTTCTGTCGCGGGAAAAGATGTGTTTTCGAAATTAAAATATGAGTCAGGTGTGCATCGGGTGCAGAGAATACCAACAACAGAGTCTGGGGGGCGAATACATACCTCGGCAGCAACCGTCGCCGTTATGCCGGAGGCAGAGGATGTTGACGTTAGAATTGATGATAAGGATCTAAGAATTGATGTTTTTCGTGCAAGCGGGCCTGGAGGTCAGTCAGTAAATACCACAGATTCTGCCGTGCGTGTTACTCATATACCATCTGGTCTAGTTGTATCTCAGCAAGATGAAAAATCACAGCACAAGAATAAGGCAAAAGCAATGCGCGTTCTTCGTTCGCGCTTATATGATCGTGAGCAAGCGATGGTTGTGGCTGAGAGAGCTGAAGAAAGGAGAAACCAAGTTGGCTCGGGTGATCGTTCTGAACGCATTCGAACGTACAACTTCCCAGATAAAAGGGTAACTGACCACAGAATAGGGTTAACATTACATCGCTTAGATGCAATTTTGGAGGGTGATATGGATCAGATAATTGATACTTTATCAGCAGAAGATCAAGCAAAGAAATTAGCAAAGTTGAGTTAATTAGTAAAAATTATGGGTGACCGGGTCAATTCAGTTGGAGTAGTGCTAAGTTCTGTTATAAAAAGGTTAAAGTCATGTCAAATTGAATTGCCAAATCTGGAAGCACGATTGCTCTTAGCAAAGTCATTAAATATTTTACCAGAAAAAATCTTTATTTATT
>MDTB01061658.1_pt1 | contig 12613 bp, 1 predicted proteins | sample 811161 | NCBI WGS metagenome assembly MDTB01 (sample SAMN05326650, study PRJNA326480) | marine metagenome | isolation source: seawater | place: Mediterranean Sea | collected 2009 | reverse complement strand
TGCTAACGTATCGTTCTCTAAAAAAAATTGACTGGGCTAGCCCAGCTAGCTAGCTCTAGTTGGTACCTGGCCAGCTGGTACCTAGCCAGCCCAGCCAGCTAGCAGGTATCAGGTACCTAGGTACCTACCACCAGTGGTAGTCTAATAACACCTTTTTCTATTATAATAGTCGTCTATTTAAACAACGTGGATTTAATAAAGGAAGAAAAGTTAAAGTAGCTCCGCAGAGAAGCGAAAAAAGGCGAGGTGTGTTTTAAAGAGATTTGGCTGCCTATCTGTGAACAACTGAAGGGATGATGTGCTATGATACTCCTCTCTGACTTTACTATTAATACTATTACCTCCTCCTTGTACCAAGTAATAATAATAATAAATAATATTATACATAATAATAGTTGCATTTATTATTAGTGCATTAATAATATATACATTTAGACAAGTGCACAATAACCAATATTCTATTAACAGAAACGCAAATATCATTAAAAAATTTGTATACACACAGACAGCTAGATAAATATAAAGAGCGATAAGAAACTTGAATGCACGGGTTAATTATTATCATTATCGTTTAATCTACATAGTTATTGATCTAACCACAGACAGGTATTTGTATAATAATCGTCGTTAGAAGATGAAAAACTTACATGAAGTTCTAGCATATTCTATAACAGTAATGCTATTTTTGATTATACATCCATGGCCAACTTTTTCATGGTATGATACATCGACTACGCCAGATGACATATACACTTATGGCGAACGGAGTCAAGGCAAGGAACATGTGCCGCAAATGGGTACACATGTAATTGGAAGACATAAAAGAACTGATGAAGATTGGCTTAAACTAGCTAGATCCTTTAAAGTGTTTCAAACAGCAAATAAAACTGATAAAGAAGCACTACTTAAACACTTTCACAATAAGCCAGTGATAGGGCAATTTTTGCCTCGCAGTGGTCCAGCAACAGGTGGAACTAAAATTAGAGTGTGGGGGACAAATTTTGGGAATGGAAAAGGAGTGTATAAATGTCGTTTTGGACAACACGTTGTAAAAGCTAAATATGAAACTATGGAGGAACAGCCCACAATTTCTTGTAAAGCACCTGCATTTGTAAAAACTAAATCAAGGGAAAAAGGTGTACAGTTCTCAATCATAATTTTTTCACACAGTAAAACAACTGTTGATCATATTGCATCTCACAGCCGAAAATTCATATATTACAGTAGGGAAGATCTTGAACCAACAATACTATCTGCAGCTCCACTAAGCGGTCCACTGTCTGGCGGTACTATGGTTACTTTTCAAGGTAGTAATCTAAGAGGTGGTAATTTTTATAATTGTCGGTTTGGTAATGAGGTTGTCCCAGCAAAATATCCATATGGCTTGCCATCGCTTGGCGGTGTAAACGAGAGGCTGACTTGCAAATCGCCTACATATAGCGAAGTGGGAAACGTCGATCTAGATCTAGTTCTGGCAGGTGTGAATCCAAAATCCATCCTTTCTAGTGAAGCTCGTTTTACTTTTTCATATTATCGTGCGAGTAAAAAGCTAAAAATGTCAAAAGTAGCTGGCCTAATGAGTGGCGGTACTGAAATCGTAATTGGATCATCTATGTTAAGAGCCGGGTTTCAACGCGCTCAATCAAGCAATCTAAAATGTCGCTTTGGAAAGAAAATAATAACTGATGCGAGCTTAATGCATGATGGTAGAATGGTGTGTGTTACGCCAAAATATGAGCAAATTTTCCCACTGAATGAGCGAAACGGTATTGAAACAACAAGACCTGCTGATATATTGTTGGAGGAAAAAAGCAATATGCGCAGCGATATACGCGGTGATAAAAGCAATAACATGCTACGCAAGGAAAATATTGGAAAAATTTATTCTGGGTGTACAGGGTTGACTAACACGATTTGTAATGACAATGAGGACATACATGAAATAAGTGATAACATCAATGATAGCTTGCAACCTAAATATGATCCGGAGACACTAATTTCGTCCAAAGTAGCTGCTACAAAAGAAGTTAGTAAGGCTCCTAGTCATATGATAAGCGATACAGTAGATGCATTGTCATCAATTGAAAGTATGATGAACACCAAGGACTATTTGAAAGACGATTGTAAAGATGTGTATTCTGATGCAGAATTTGCTGTTAGGAACTTCATCAAAAACATTACATCCCATGATCCGATGCAATATTGTGTTCATATGCACACTATCAAATCACTTTTTTGTCATGATGCTATCAAAAATTGTAAAGTAAATGAGGAGCAAAAATCATTACAATCGTACGCTTGCTCTGTTATAAGTGTCGTATATGATAAGTACTACAAAGCATGTCGAGTAAAACCAAAAGTGATTCATTTGCCATCATCGCCACCTGAATCACCTCCAATCAAAGTAGAAAATGCGTTGCGTCCGCAGCAAGCTGTTTCTAAAGTAGTACCAAAACCGGTGCCATTAAAGAATGAACTTAATATTTTTGAACCGTGTGAAGTGTTTGTGAATCTTACATTAATGAATCGTGCAAGCGTAATTTACAGCAGTGGTGGCAAAAGCTCTGTAATTCCAGCGTTGGGTCTACAGTATACAGGTTTACATTGTTTTGAAAAGGCGAAAACGAATTATGATATGGTATGCATATATGAGATGGAAGCGAACACAGATCCAAATAGGACTATGGGTGGACCGTATGAACCAATTTTTCAAGATGGTTATAAATTGCAATTTTATCCAACAGGTGAATTACCAATTCCAAATAATTTTAGATACATTGAAGGGAAAATATACACCATTCGTTACGAACATAAAGTAACAAAGAACTCTACCTGTACCTGGGTACACGCAGAATCAATAAGTTTAAAGGGTAAAACAAAGATGCTTCATGTAGATAAAAAGACCAACTCGACCATTATAATTGAACGAGGTAGATATGCAGGAATATACGTAGAAAAAGATGTCTGGGGAAGTATCACAATTAGGTGGCCAAAAGTGAAAATAGGCCCTCCATGCAAGATGTATGGTTCCCCACCTCGAAAAGTGTCTATTGAAATATCGATCAATGGCGTAGATTTTCATGGTACAAATAGCAGCTTTACATACCATGATAAAAACTTTTATCCTAATGTCTATGGTAAATCTGAATGTGTTCCGCCAGATCCATCTTTTAGCTTTGGACCTGATCCTGCCGGCGAGGGTAGCCAAGTTAGAATTTGCGGCATACCACCAAAAGTACTAAAAAAGTGTGAGGGAAATGAACAGGAAAAAGCAGAAATTTATATATTTCCGAAGAGTGCCCTTAAAGCTGGTGGGACCAATGTTACTGTTAAAGGATTCAAGGCAGTTAAAGGGTTTGCATATAGCTGTCGTTTTCAAGACCTATTAGTTCCCGCAATTGTAGAAGGCGATATATTAATTTGCAAGTCTCCACCGTATGCGATAGCTAGAAAAGTTTCATTTGCAATTTCAATTATGATGGCAGGTAGTACAAATTTAAAAAAATGGAGCTATGACTCTGTTTTGGGGCTTTCTGATGGCGCGGCTACTCGATCTCCAAATAGACGTGAGACATATGAAAGTGATTTGAAAGCGGCTCAGCTTGAAACAGATTTGACAAAAGATTTAATTACATTTGAATTTACCGATTCAAATGTGACAACATCAAGAAAAGAACCAGATTGCATGAGATGCAAAATTGGAGAAAGTAGCTACAAAGGATATTTTGATTTTGGTACCCATTACATGCATCAATTTCCACCATCTGAAAATGCAGGCGTCTCTTTTCAATCTCCATGCTTTGTATGTTCTGTTCCTACGTGTATGATGAAAAATGTAGAATCAAACAATGCATTTGGTTTGTTACTTGGCAAAACCAATCAAGTTGTAAACGACTTCACATTCCAAGCACCAAAGTTAACTATATTAAATCCACCAAAAGTTACCACTTTCTGGCCTCCATCGGCTTCAAGAGGTGACAAGATTCATTTCTCGGTTGATGACAACCCAGAAGGCAAAACACGTATGTATTTGCATTTAGGGCTTTTTACAACATTGGAATGTTTTAGCGATGGCAAGTCTATTCTAAAATTTGATTGTATGGATAGAATTCCAATAATGAAACCAGGGATATATCATGTGCGTATTTCTTATAATAAGAAAATTTTATCTGACCCAACCCATCGGTTCATTTATAGAGATCGGCTTCATCCATATTATATTACGCCATTTCGTGTTTCTGCGGAAGGTGGTACAAGTATGAAAATCGGGGTTTTCACGTACCAAATAGAACCAAGGGCTGGTCCTGTATCTGGTGATACGCAAATTCTAATACACGGCAGAAATCTCGCTGGCGGAGAAAATTATAAATGTAAATTTGATGGGATAGTTGTACCGGCATGGTTTAAATTTTCTGGTGGGACATTAGCTAAAAGACATTGGTGGCATGATAATTGGGTCGGTGGTCAACCTAGAGGGGTTGGAGAATTTGGTGGTGGCGGCGGTAGACATGGTCAAGTAACATGTTTTGCTCCACATGTAAAAAAACCTGGACCGGTACAATTTTGTTTATCTATTGACGGCCGAACGTGGACTTGCGATGAGCATATGAAATCTTATTATTATTACGATGACTCTGTTAAATCTGTAAAGGGAGAATCAGGCTACGATAACAAGAATTTGTACAAGAGTCTTCCAAGTGGTGGTGATCAGATTGTTATTAAAAATCCCGCAGTTACTAGCATGGCAAAGTGTGAAATGAAATTTTCATGCAGATTTCACTATACAAAAATTCGTGGCTTATATGATTATAATATAAATGCGTTACGGTGCCTGACACCACCTGGTATTGACGGTACCACGGTATCTGTGTCTGTTTCTATCAACAGTCAAGACTATACGTATGTTGGCCAATTAGAATACAAATCCATTGATTTAAACAGTAAATGGATTTCAATACAGTCTGGGCCAACAACTGGTAATACAAATGTAACTGTGCGTAATTTCGTAAAAATCCTTAAACGTGACGCATTACGAGATAACTTACCGCAGTTAAAACAGTCTGCAGTAAAAGCAAAGATACAATATATTCGAGCAGGAATTGTAACGAGGAATTACAATAGACAGATATCGATGTTAAAAAACAAAATTGCGGCCAGCAACGTTCTATTATTAGAATTGAAAGAAGATAGACAACACAAACAACAATTACTGACGAGTCAAATTGACAGAGTTGCTTCAACAAACAAACCGATAAGAATTAGACATTACTTAGCAGCAGAAGATGCAAAAACAGCTGTACAAGATGAAATTTTAAGAAACAAAAAAGCAAAAGTTGAAATAATCCGCTTGGAAAATACTGTTAGGAACAAAAAAGTACAGAGGGACAAATTGCATAAATCCCATATAGACTTGTTGAGCAAATATAAATTCGCCCAAATCAGATACATGTTAAGCAAGGTTGTACTTTTAAATGTAACCACCATATATTGCAAGTTTGGTGCCAAAAAAGTAAAGGCAAAATTGTCGAAAGATACGTTGCACCTCATGTGTCTATCTCCTAATATGCACAGCAGTGGAAAATATAAATTTAAAATTATAGTGCATTGGAGAGACAACCGTTGGCCTGTGATACCAGATAGAACGCGCATCGCATGGAAAACAATAGCAGCACAAAAAGGCTATGACGATTTTTTCTATTATCAAACTCCATACTTGTTGAAGCAAAATTCTGTTAGCACGGAAGTTGGTGGAGAAGTCCTACAATTATCAGGTCTAAATTTCACTGGTAATACTGCATATGAAATGCAAATTGGTGAAATTAAAGTTTCTGGTCTATGGGATTCCTCGTCTCGATCCATAGTTACAAAAGCACCTCCTGTAATAGCAGGTATCTTTCCTATTTCGGTCTCTGTAAACAAGCAAAATAGACACGAGGCTAATTTCTTTCATGTTGTGTTATTTTCCACCAGGGTGCATGTAAGAAATACGAAGCAAAGTTCGAATTCTGTGGTTATTTTTTATGCGGGTACGAAGGATCATCAACCATCTAAACTTTTAAACAAAAAAATTGAAGTGAAATCTGTTAAATTGGAATTGGCTTCAATTGACAAGGAAGGATACCAATTAGGCACATCTATGATAAAACTGGTACCTGCTGAAGACCGTGGCCGCTATCGATGGAAAATTGAGCATGAAATACAAGATGAAAACATCCTTGAACTTCATTTTCTTCGCTTTCACGTGCAAATTGTCACAAATGAGTTGGATGAATGTAGTGGAAACGTTTCTACAATGTATTTGAAAGACGACAATGGTGGAAGAGGCTGGGCATATCGAAAACGCTTAAAGAAAGTGCCGACAGATATCGATCATTGGTTGGAGACTGCTCATAGTATACCATTATCAACTAATACATATGTTAAAGTCAATTTAACTCAAAAAGTTATAAAAAATGAAAAAGCTGAGGAGAAAAATATTGCTGCTGTGATTATAATGAAAAAAGACTGTACGCTACTTGCATTCGAAGTATCGAATATAGAAATTCTTCAAAGGAAAGATATTATCAAAGGTGGGGTATTTCCGGAACATAGTTATGTGAAAGAGGTTGTGGGGAATAAATTTTTTTTGGCCAGTAAATTGCCCTTGAATAACGAATTCTGCATCAATGGAGTTAAGGAAAATATAACTGAAATAAATATATTTAGAGCAGATCCAAAAGCAAAGAAAAAAAATCCAGGATCCGGTGTTGAATTGTCTCCCGTAGAAAAGGAGAGGAAAAAAATTGCTGACAAATTGAAAGAATTAGCCGTACTAAAAGCTGCGGAAGAGGAACATCCTGGGTCGGTGACTGCACAAATCGTTACAAGAGCAAACGAACAAGAAAATTCAGTGACATTGATTGATGCATCAAAAATTTACGACGACGACAAGTGTGAAGGTGAAGGTGTTGGTGAAAATAACTACGTGTTACGAATCGAAAATAACAATACGATTATCTTAGGGAAAAAAATAGAAAAGTTTGAAGCATTAAGACCGAACGTAACTATTCTAACGTTTCAATCATTAAAAGGTGGTGAAAAAAAGGAAGATGCAGGGAAAAAATTTCCTGAAAAACCAAAAAAACAGGATGAAATGTTCGGCTTATGTCAGATAGATAAAGAGGAGGCAATTATGGATGAGGATGCAGAATTTCGATATACTTCAGTCATAGGTAAATACAACGAATTTGATGATAATATTGAATTTAAGCTACCATCAATGATTGATGGTACTGTTACCACTGAAATATCACGCTGCGGTGGTAGCGCTTCCTCTGAGAAAAAGACTTTTACTAGCGATAATAGATATCGTATTAATGTTGTCATTATAACGTTCTGTCTCTCTGAGGAGGGTTTAAGAAATGCAAAACAGACGTTGCCATTTAATAATATTGGACGGCGAACATTTGATTTACAACTGGTATTTGACATCTCTGAGACGTTAGGTATCGCAAGAGACAGATTGAGTGTCAAAAGCGTACATTCAGAAACCGGTGCAGTTGAAATGGAATGTATACCCTCTAGAAGTTTGGCGGATATTACATGCAATGATGCAAAACGATCGCTTTATGAAATGATTCACGATTACGGAAGCATTGTGTACGACGGTATATTAACATGGGCAATAGATCCAATGTGTCCTCACGGAAGAATGAAATTCATTGATGGTAAACCTCATATCACTGGTCAATGCTCAGACATATCTAAACTTACAAAGTTTGAATGTCTAAAAGCTGGGCAGTGCAAAGGAATCGGTTGTGACGTTTATTTATCAAAAGAGGAATGTCAGAGTCAATTAACTGTTCACAATTACATGTGTCAATGGACACCAACTAATCGGTACCACGACTTTGGTATTTTAAGGCCATTTGTGTGGTTTAAATGTTCAAATCCGGCGTTAAAGGACGAAGATTCGTGTCTAGCTGAAGGTGAATGTTCAGATCCTACAAAAAAAACACGAGAGGCATGTTTAAGTAATGGTAAATGCAAATTTGCAGAGGGTTTTGAACATTGGAAGACAAATAAGAGAGATGAATGCTTGAATCCTGAATTAATAAAAAGGGCTATTTTAACCAAGAGAAAGAAGAAGAAAATTCAATTCGTATGCTTACGCCCTGAAAATGCTCCACCAGGAATCGATTACGAGAAAACCTTTTCAACTCGGGCTGAATGTGTCGATCCTAGTTCACGTGTCAAAACTCCAGTTTTACCAGACACTGATCTGACAAAAGAAGATTTTAAATGTTGCCGTCCAGTAGGTAATAAACGTTTTTACTATGGACAATTTCGCAGCAAAATGCTCTGCGAAAATCCATGTGAGCGCTGCCCAGGTAGTTGCAGTAAAAAAAAAATTAAGGATAACAAGAGTGACGATAACAATAACAAGAGTGACGATAACAATAACAAGAGTGACGGCAACAATAACAAGAGTGACGGCAACAATAACAACGACGAAAAAGAGGAGGAAGAGGAGAAAGGTAGTGGCGAAGAGAGCTCTGCTGAAAATTCAAATGTTGAAGAACGACCTGCTGGTAATTCAATTTGCGTCCAACGAGAAGATGTAGATTACAGCCAAACAGCAGAGGGAACAAAGTTTTACTGTACTAGATTCAAAACCAAATTAACATGCATCGAACCAACAGCTAGATGTTCGGTTATTAAGGGAGACGGTAAAGACGGGGGTGAATGGTGTAAGAAATACAACCCGTCGAAAGTTGGTGTTGGTTTAAATTCGAGATCTTGGAACGTAAAAGAAGGATATCCGGATTTGGAAATTCCTCCTTCGGTCGAGGGAATTAAAATGGAGTTTGGTGCACCGTGTCGGTGGAAAACAGATGCTGCTTTTCCGTATGATCCCATTATATCTGGAGGTGGGGTGGATTTTCCTGCCTCAAAAGAATCGGAGAAAAGCACTAGCCTTTTACAATTGAAAGTGGTACTGGGAAGTAAAACCAGAGAACAATACGTAAGTCATAGGGGCGTATATTGTAGTTTAGGCAAGTTGGGGCCTCCAGGTTGTTGGAGGGGTGAAAAGAGTGGTTGTAAATGCCACATCGAAACCTTGGATGATCATGAAGCTGTTCCAGATCCACGAAGGCTGCCGCCTGGCATTTGGGCACCTAAAACAAAATGTGCCCCAGGTACTTGTGGCAATATACCATTGATACCACATAATCCTAACAATCCTGAAAAACCGGATGATCCAATGAATCCCGATGATCCAATGAATCCCGGTGATCCATTGGATCCTAATCCTCCAGATTCGATCCCTCCTCCTGGTGAATTTACACCAGGAAACGACTGGAAACCAAAGAACAAAGTTGATAGCCCTGGTCCTGGTGGTGGTGGTGGTGGTGGTGGTGGTGGTGGTGGTGCTCCTCCTCCCGTGCCAGACACAGGTGGCGGAGGAGGTATACATCTACCACTAGCTGGATGGAAAGGTATGGGACCGGGTTGTGCTGGTCCAACTAGTGGTGTACATCCTATTGAACGCTTAAAAGAGCTGAGTGATATGGTCTCAAATTATCAAGCATATGTAATTGTTGGAGGTCAAGAATTGTGGATGAATTTAGACACTGCCGTTGCAACTACATGGGTTATGAGCGCTGCTTGTGCTCATCATGGATGTACAAAGATACCGTTATTCAGCGGTTTTGTCATACCTTTTTCGCCCATGAAAATAGTTATAATTGATCAGGAATATGTCCGTGTGAATAAACGTGGTGCAGAAAATGAAGGCGGCTTAAAAGGTTTTTTGGGTTATTCTTTTGTTCAAATTGCAGGTCACTTTTGCCTTGGCTGCCCAATTGCTGTAGCCGTTATTGATACTGGTCCAGAGGTTTTAGGGGAGGTTGATAACGGGGCAAGCAAGTTTAATCATTCTGGTGCTGTTTCGTTTGGTTTTTGGGACGACAATTATCCTGACTACTATTTAGGTCCAGGGGGTGATACAAAGGATCCAGCATTGGATCTTGTTACCTTCATGTATTGTGGTAATGAATTGTACCCAATATCTGGAACGGACATGCCAGATCCAAAACCAGGTGATTTATGGGGTGTACCACATTATGAGCCAACAGCACTTGTGTGGAGATTTTCGTTCTATTTTGGTGATAAAGGCGGGTGTTTATTTATGGATCCTGGTGATAATGTTGGCGGTACAGAGATGTACATGGCAGGAGGAGGGATTAAATGGATTATGGTCATGCCATTAAGTGTAAAATTTAAAATGCCATCGTGGCTTTTTATTTTGAATGATGTCAAAGTGCGTGGTAAAAGCATTGAACCGTGTGTATTTGGGATCTGTAAAGGTACCGTACATACTGGGCGGTTTCCAATAGTTGGGCCTGGTACCCCGATACAAAGAATTCTTGAATCTTGCACTGCAGACTATATGTGTTTGAACTTACATGAATTACCTGATATAACCTTTACAATTATGGGAATAGATTTTATCATAGGATGGGAAGAATATGCTATAATGTACAATAAATATGGAAATAAGCATTGCTTGACTGGAATTGTTGATTATGAGGTTGAAGTATTTACAGATTTTACAATGTGGATATTTGGAGATGTTTGGGTTCGGGCATTTTACTCGATTTTTGAGCGCATACCGTTACGACGCATTGGGTTTGCTCGAACTGATCATAAATATTACGAGCAAAATGGTTGTGTTTGTGGCGATGGAAAAGGTCCTATTGAAGATTGGCTTGTTCCTGGTATTGTTGGTGCAGATAATTTAGCAGAAAAGGCAGCTATAAACATGGCAAATGTTTTACAATCAGCAGCTGCGGCAATCGGTAATGAAGATGGTAACAATGGTGGTGGTGGAAACACTGCGAATAATATGGCAGAAAAGGCACATATTGGGGCAATGGAAAATATTAATCGAGCACAGCAGACAATGAAAAATTTAGGACCACTGGCCTCTTTTAAGGAATTGAGATTCAAGGTAAAAGATGATCCAAGCTGCAAGTCAGGGATGCGATTTATTGATGGAAAATGTGTCAATAAGAAGGCACTTGCCGATATTAACAACATGAAAAAACAAGCAGAAAAGCAACATTTCGCATCGTCATTAAAGACTGAAAAAAATACAAATTTTTCAAGTGGTAATTTGCGGAAGCAATTTTTTAAATTCAACAGTGAAGACAAACGTATACGCATGGACCCAAATATAAAAGTTCTCCCAGAAGAAGTTTCTGGTACTAGCATGATCGAAGAGGGAGAAGAAAATGGCCAAAGAAAATTAACATCAACAATGCCACGTAATAATGATAGAAGTCAAAAACAAAGAAGAATGCACCATGGTCCATACGTTGCTTGGAATAATAAGTGTCCAGCAAGCAAAGATCTAAATACGCAGGAGAAGCATTTTTACTCTCAATCTTCATTTGTTCGTAAATTGAAATCTGTTCAAGAAAAAAAGGGCAATCAGACACATGGGAAGACGAAGGACGGCGTTCCTTCTTCCTCGTACATTGAAGTGGAGGAAGAAACAGAAGAGCAAATTTATTTGCCAAAAAACGCGATTACAGATGATGGTGAAATGGCACAAATGTTATACAATATTTCAAAATTATATCATCGATGGGCGAAAAAAGAAGGAATTAGCAAAAAGTCAATGTCGCGATATTGGCATGGAGAAACAGAAGATTTTATTTATCGAAAGAGAATTGAAATGACAAAAGCATGGGAAAATAGTTTGAAAAAAATCAAAAAAATATTGAAAAGTCACAAGTATAAAGTGTTCTTAAATAAAAAAATTATTGAAAGATTTGCACAGAAAATGAAAAATAGTTATTGGAAAGAAAAAATCATTGAAATTGAAGAAGCTAGAGAAAATGGTGATGAAATTAATGTAGAAGATCATCAGTGGGGTAGCCAAAAATCAGATTACGAAGCTGAGAAAATGAGATTTAAGTCGAGAGCATATCGATTGAATAGAAAAAGATTTGCCAACAGTACTTGGAAAGCCAAAAGATTACGACAAACGATGAAGGATTATCCCGGTCTCTGGAATTTAACAGATGCCGGCGTAATAAATCATTTAAATGAAACTGTTATACATAAATTGCATCATAAAGAAGGAGCATGGTACAATTTGTCAAAACATGAAAAGTTTTTGAATCTTTATCATTCCATGGCAAATGAAACGAAAAAGAAACACGCAGCAACATGGAAACAACTTGACAAATTTACGAAGATATTGCATAAACATAAGAGTGGTCTACATGATAAGTTGCATTCTGAAATAGTGTCTCACGAAGTCCGGAAATTATATGATTATTTTAATTCAACATCTGGCAGAGTAATACTTGGTGTTGGAACTGAAATTAGCGATGAAGAGGATGGGCAATAAAAAAAGTTTTTTAAAAAAATATTAGAATATTTTTTTTAAAAAAATGAAAATATTAATGTACGAAGTTCGTATTTTTATTTTCGTATTTTTATAAAAATATATTAAAACTATGTGTGTTAATTGCATCTATTTACCTCCACCAATGTTTTTATATCTTAAAAATGTTGGGCACACTCTGTGGATTTCAATGAACTCTATCGCAATGTTACG
>MDTB01209601.1_pt1 | contig 12614 bp, 11 predicted proteins | sample 811161 | NCBI WGS metagenome assembly MDTB01 (sample SAMN05326650, study PRJNA326480) | marine metagenome | isolation source: seawater | place: Mediterranean Sea | collected 2009 | reverse complement strand
CATCAATTATAATCTATGTTTTTCCCCTACTCTTTTATTTTTATTTCAGTAGATATGCATCTGAGCAAGAGATTCGTACGGTTATAGCTACTATCGCAATATCTGGACTAATTTCTGGTATATATTTTTTGGTAGACTCTTATGCAATGTTGGTTTTGGGGCAGGTGAGTGATTTTTCATACAAAATGATAGACTACACAATAATGAGAGCGCCTCCAGGTTATGAACCTAATCTAGCAAGGATATCAGCTAATTATAGGTCGCATGGTTTACTTGAAAGTCACACAGTTTCTGCGGCTTGGATTTCAATAAGTTGTTTTTCCATCCTTTCGCTTTTATCAAATAAAGGAATATTCAAAAGATCATTAATTATTACAATTTTTGGTGCCTTCCTCATTCTCACCTTAAACTTTACAGCCATTATTTCTTTTACTTTTATTATCATGTTCATTGAGTTTAAAGGGTACCTTTTGATTAAGAAGGCTATCATCCCAAAACGTAGTTTAAAAATGTTAATAGTTTTCATAATTACTTTTGTTTTAGTTGGTTCTATTTTGCTAGAAAATATAGGACAAATGGCAGATATAATAAAAAATATAAGTTTAGTACAGGCGGGGATGATAACTGGTAAATTAAAACTTCAAGCTGGAGATACGTTTATTAGTAGATTCTTTACCAGTTTTTTTGATTTCCCAAAAAATATGTTATCTTTTCCACCAGGAATTCTCATTGGTGATGGTTTTTCCTCATGGAGTAAAGGTGGAAGAGGAGGGGATTTTGGGCATGCTGAGACATTACATCAACTAGGCTTTCCTTTCTACATTGCTGTGATAATTGGTCTGTTTAGATTGATTAATTCCTCTCTAAACAGAATTAAAATACTTAATAGGGAAATAGATGAAGGTGCCCGTTATTTATATTTTGCTACATGCGTAATGATATATATCCTTATCACCTCTATTCATTACGTAACATGGTCAGTAAAGTCATTGTTACCAATATTTTTTATTTCTATTGCTATTTTTTCTAGATATTTACCTATCCAATATAAACCAGTTAAGCGTTGAAGAGGTGGCTGCATCAAAGTATTTTGCTTAATTAATCTGGAAAATAACCATAAAATAGAAAGCTAGCTATATGTGCGGAATTACTGGATTTATTGGTTTTAAAAAACCAATTATAGATAAAAATAGATTGTGGGAAATGACGAAAATATTGGATCATCGTGGCCCTGATGATTCGGGTATTCATCATACAAATAATGTTGGTTTAGGCCACACTCGACTATCAATTATTGATTTAAGTAGTTCTGGACATCAACCGATGATATCTAAAGATGGTGAGGTCGTAATTACATATAATGGCGAAGTATATAACTATTTAGAATTAAAAAATTCACTTATTAAAAAAGGAATTGAATTTTTTACAAATACTGATACTGAAGTAGTTTTAAAAGCATATATTGAATGGGGAACGGACATTTTTTCTAAATTCGAAGGCATGTTTGCTTTTGCGATATGGGATAACCGTAAAAAAATAATGTATTTGGTGCGTGATAGGTTTGGAATCAAACCACTGTATTATTATAATTATGAATCTGGAATAATTTTCAGTTCAGAAATCAAATCAATTTTGGCTTCTAAAATTGTTCAAAAAAATATGAGTCATCCGAGTCTTCATGAATATATGTGGTATGGGAATACGACAGGCAATAACACAATGTACGAGAATATATTTAAAGTGCCACCAGGTAATATTTTAACCGTTAAAAATAACAAAGTAAAATTGCACGAATATTGTTCTTTTGAAAAAATAGAAAACAATGAAGATGATATTAATCTCGCAACTGAAACTGTATTGCAAAAACTAGATAGTGCAGTTAGAAAGCATTTAATTAGTGACGTTCCTGTAGGAGTCTTTTTAAGTGGAGGCATTGATTCATCTGCAATTACAGCAATTGCGAGTAAATATTATAATGGAAAACTTAAAACTTTTTCAGCTGGATTCGATTTTGACAAAGGTGTTAATGAATTACCAAAGGCACGAAAAATAGCTAATCTGTTTAATACAGATCACCATGAATTAAATGTCTCAGGCATCAATTTATCAGATACGATTGAAAATCTAGTTGAGATTCATGATGAGCCTTTTGCAGATGCTGCTAATATCCCATTATATCTTTTGTGTCAACAATTAGGAAATTCAATAAAAGTTGTTCTTCAGGGAGATGGTGGTGATGAAATTTTTGCGGGATATCGTCGTTATAATATTTTATCTCATAAAAAACTATGGCGGCACATTTCAAATATAGGGTTGCCTTTGAGTGAGTGGATGCTTAATGGTCCGTCAAGTCAACGTTATAGCAGGTTCTTTTTTGCGAATAAACAAAAAAACTTTGCTATGCAAATGGCTTTACTTTTAACTCAAAATTCACCTTTAAATAATCCAACGGATATTTTAAATAAAGATTTGCAATATTCAGTTTTAAAATATGATCCGTTTAACGTTTATAAGCATTGGCATTCAGTTTTTGATCATTATGATTATGTGAAGCAAATGCTTTTTACAGATTGTAAAATTCAGTTACCAAACACTTTTTTAGAAAAGGTTGATAAACCCACCATGGCAAATAGCATAGAAATAAGAGTTCCATTTTTGGATAATACATTGACAGATTATGTACTCGGATTACCGTCAAATTATAAAGTAAGGAATGGTAATAAAAAGAGAATTCTCAAATTAGCATTAAAGAATATTGTTCCTGATTCCATATTAAATGGAAAAAAAACTGGATTTGATGTGCCTTTTGCATTTTGGCTTAGGAAACCTCTTGCTGATTATATGCGTTCAGTCCTTTTAGATAATAGTACAATTAATTCAAAATTATTTAATCCTAGTTATATGGTTAATAAAATTGATAACCATATTCTAGGAAAAGAGAATAATGGATTTATTCTTTGGAAAGTTCTAAACCTATCAATCTGGTACCAAAAATATATGTCCAATCAATAAAATTATGGACTGTTAAAATGAAAATATGCATTGATGCCTCAAATATTATTGCAGGCGGAGGGTTGACACATTTATATGAAATTCTAAATGCTGCAAATCCTGAAAAATATGGAATAAAAAAAATAATTGTATGGGCACCCCAATCAACATTAAACCAATTAGATGACAAACCGTGGCTTGAAAAAAATACAGAAAAATTATTGGAATCAAATATTATCAAGAAACTTTATTGGCAAAGATATAAATTAACAAAATTAATTATAGATAGTGGTTGTGATATATTATTCGTTCCTGGTGGGAATTATATTGGTACTTTCAAACCTTATATTACAATGTGTAGAAATATGCTTCCATTTCAACGAGAAGAATTACTACGTTTTGGAATTTCATTAAAAACAATAAGATTCTTAGTATTACGTATTTTACAATCTCGTACATTTAAGAATTCAAATGGAATAATATTCCTAACTAGTTTCGCAAAGAAAAGTATTCTACAAGTAATAGGAGAGTTAATGGTTCCTGCACCACTTATCTCTCATGGTTTAAATCGAAGGTTTAAAATAAAGCCAAGACAGCAAAAATCAATAACTACATATACCAATGAGAATCCATACCGTCTTATTTATGTTTCAACAATTGATGAATATAAACATCAGTGGCATGTAATAGAAGCAGTTGGCAAATTGAGGCACGAGGGTTATCAAATAATACTTGAATTGATAGGTACTTTTTATCCTCCGTCTTTACATCGCTTAAAAACTGTAATGAAAAATTTAGATCCAAATAATGAATGGGTTTTTTATAATTATTCAATATCTCATGACAAGCTTCATCAAAAGTATCTAGATTCTGATTTGGGTTTATTTGCATCAAGTTGTGAAAATATGCCTAATATATTATTAGAGATTATGGGGGCGGGTTTGCCTATTGCATGTTCAAATCGAGAACCAATGCCTGAGATATTGGGGGAAGGCGGTGAATATTTTAATCCTGAGGAAAAAGATAGTATTTATAACGCAATTATTCGATTAATTAATTCACCAAGTACTAGAGCAAAAAAGGCGAAGATTGCTTTTAATATGTCTGAAAAATACTCATGGGATAAATGTAGTAATCAAACATTCAAATTCTTATCAACTTTAGTTAAGTAATAATTATTTTTATTATGAATCAAATCGTAATTTTATGAAACTTATAATTAATTATAAGCTATAATCATGAGACTATTCCACATTAATTATAAAAACTAACACAAAAGAGGTATTCATGTTCAATGATAAAACCTTATTAATTACAGGTGGTACAGGCTCTTTTGGGAATGCCGTATTGAATAAGTTTTTACATACAGATCATTTTAGTGAAATTCGTATTTTTTCGAGAGACGAAAAAAAGCAAGATGATATGAGAAATCAGTTTCAAAATGAAAAGTTAAAATTTCACATTGGAGATGTGAGAGATTATGGAAGTATTGAAAGTGTCATGAGAGGTGTTGATTATGTATTTCATGCCGCTGCATTAAAGCAAGTCCCCTCTTGTGAGTTCTTCCCTCTAGAAGCAACAAAAACAAATGTGTTGGGTACGCAAAATGTTATTGATGCAGCAGTAGCTAATGATGTTAAAAAAGTAATTTGTTTGAGTACTGATAAAGCAGCATACCCAATCAATGCAATGGGTATATCTAAGGCGTTGATGGAAAAAGTTGCTATTGCTGCTGCTCGAAATTATTCTAATACAACGATTTGTTTGACAAGGTATGGAAACGTAATGGCGTCAAGAGGCTCTGTTATTCCATTGTTCATAAATCAAATCCAAAATGGTGATGATCTCACCATAACTGATCCAAATATGACTCGTTTTTTAATGTCTCTTGATGAGGCTATTGAATTAGTCTTATTTGCTTTTGAAAATGGAAATTCAGGTGATTTATTTGTGAATAAAGCACCAGCGGGCACCATTGGTGATTTGGCTCAAGCATTAAAAGAAATATTTAACTCTGATAGTACAGTTAAAGTTATCGGAACTCGCCACGGAGAGAAATTATATGAAACACTCTGTATAAGGGAAGAAATGACTAAAGCAGAAGATATGGGCAATTTTTATCGGATTCCAGCTGATAATAGAAACTTAAATTATGCAAGCTATTTTTCTGAAGGAGAGAAAAATATATCTGAAGTAGATGATTACCATTCTCATAATACAGAGCAACTTGATGTTGAAGGAATGAAAGTATTATTAAATGGATTACCGTTAATTAAAGAGAAACTAGAAAAATTAAATAAATAAAGTGATTTCGAATTTAATTTTTAGTTAAAGTTTTAAGGATGATGGAAGCAGATCAAATTATAATGGCTCATTTAATCCGAGATAGCTTAAATGAACCTTTATAGTAATAAATAAAGATAATTATGAAGAAAACAACAGTAATGACAATTGTAGGTACAAGACCTGAAATTATTAAGTTGAGCGAAGTTATGAAGGAGCTTGATAAACATACTAATCATATAGTCGTTCATACAGGGCAAAATTATGATTATGAATTAAATGAATTGTTTTTTGAGCAATTGAATGTTAGAACTCCGGATTATTTTTTAGAAGCAGTAAAAGGTACAGTTTCCGAAACAATTGGTGATATAATAGCAAAAGCAGATAAAATTTTTGAAACAATTAAACCAGATGCTTTACTAGTTTATGGTGATACGAATAGTTGTTTGAGTGTAATTCCTGCTAAAAAGAGAAAAATCCCTATCTTTCATATGGAGGCTGGTAATCGATGTTTTGACCAAAGAGTACCAGAAGAGGTAAATAGAAAAATAGTAGATCATTTAAGTGATATAAATTTACCTCTTTCAGAACAGGCAAGAGATTATTTAATAGCTGAAGGGTTAAAGCCAGAAACTGTAATTAAAACAGGATCTCCTATGACTGAAGTGTTAAATGCAAATATGACTAAAATTCTTGCAAGTGACATACTGGGTAAAGAAAACTTAGATAAAAAAAGGTATATTGTAATGAGTATTCATAGGGAAGAAAATGTAGACTCTCCTAAAAACTTTGATGACTTATTAGAATCTATTAATGAATTGACAGTTAAGTATAATATGCCAATTATAATTTCGACTCACCCTAGAACTAGAAAAAAACTTAAAGAAATAGGATATGAAGATAAAAACCCATTAATTCGTTTTTCTAAACCTTATGGTTTTCATGAATATAATAATCTTCAGATGAATGCTTTTTGTGTAATCTCTGATAGTGGTACTATCGCTGAAGAAGGATCAATTTTGAACTTGCCAGCAGTAACAATTAGACAAGCACATGAAAGACCCGAAGGTATGGATGAAACGACAGTGATTATGTCAGGCTTGAATAAAAACAGAGTATTAGAAGCCGTTGAAGTCGCAACTAAACATAACGCTGAAGTTGAAAGAGTAATAAAGCCAGTTCAAGACTATAAGGTAGATAACGTATCAAAAAAGATATTAAGAATTATTTTGTCTTATATAGATTATGTAAATAGGACTGTTTGGCACAAATAATACCAGTAGAAGTTTGGATTAGCAATTTATAATATTTGAATAAGTAATTATGAAAGCATCTTAATTGGTTTAGATATAATCATAATAGTTAAAAGAATTTGTTTAGAGCCAAAATAAATTTTTTGAATTGAACATTAAAAAAAACAGTATTAAAATTATATCCCAGAGATTTTTCTTGAGAATCTTGAAATTAATAAAAGCTAGATTGGATAAAATATGAGGAAAGTACTTATTTTTGGTTCTACAGGAATGATAGGTCATGTTGTTTATAATTATTTAGCATCATTAAATAAATATAGACTAATTGGGTCTACGATTAATAACAAGATATCTGAGGAAACAATATTATTAGATATTCGAAATTCTGAAAAAATAAAAGATTACTTAAAAATATTAAAACCTGATTACGTAATAAATTGTGCTGGATTATTAATAGCAGAGTCTGAGGAAAACGTTGAGGATGCACTCCTCATTAATAGTCTGTTTCCCAAAGTATTATCAAGACTCGGCAAGAAATTAAATTTTAAATTAATTCAAATGAGCACAGATTGTGTTTTTTCAGGTAAAGAAGGAAACTATACTGAAGAATCAGTACCGGATGGTTATAATATTTATGCCAGGACTAAAATGCTTGGTGAAATAAATAATAAAAGAGATTTGACCATTAGAACATCAACAATTGGTCCAGAATTAAAAATAAATGGAACTGGCCTACTCCATTGGTTTTTAAAGCAACGAGGGAAAATTAATGGATTTGATAATGTTTTTTGGACTGGGGTAACAACTCTTGAACTTGCAAAAGCAATTGATGAATTTATAACCCAGGATATTTCTGGATTATATCATTTAGTACCTAAGAATAAGATTTCAAAGTATGAACTTCTCAAAACTTTGAGTGAGGTGTGGGGGAGAGATGATATCGAAGTATGTCCCTGCAGTGATTACCCATTAGATAAAAGCCTCTTAAACAGTCGGCAGGATTTTAATTATCCCACCATTAATTATAAGGAAATGATAGTTGAGCTTAAAGATTGGGTCTTATCCCACCAAGATTTATATTCTTACTAATATTAATTATATACATAAAAAGGCTATTCTACGAAAATTCTACTTCTAACACAGTGGTTTGATCCTGAACCGGCTTTTAAAGGTCTTTCTTTTGCTAAAGAGTTAAAGGCACATGGTCATGAAGTGGAAGTTTTAACTGGTTTCCCAAATTATCCTAGTGGGCAACTCTATGAAGGATATAGACTTAAGTTTTATCAATGCGAAATTATCAATGGTATTAAAATTTTTAGAGTGCCTCTTTATCCAAGCCACGATAGTAGTTTTCTGCGTCGGGCAATAAATTATATCAGCTTTGCTATTTCGGCATCTCTTATTGGTGGGTTTGTGACAGGTCGGGCAGATGTGATTTATGCTTATCATGCTCCGGCAACGATTGGTTTACCAGCAATCCTACTAGGTTGGCTGAAGAAAGCACCCTTTGTGTATGACATTAATGATCTTTGGCCTGACAGCCTTTTATCAACCGGAATGATGAATGAAGGTATTGGTATGCAAATTTTAGATTGGTGGTGTAGTTTTGTTTATGAACAGGCGGCAAAGGTGACTGTTGGAACTCCTGGCTATAAAGAAAGACTTATCAGTAAAGGTGTTTTATCGGAAAAGATTAAGATAATCTATAATTGGAGCGATGATGACAAAATTCATTTTAATAAACGCAATGAAAACACTGCTGTAAGCTTGGGGATGGCGGGACGTTTTAATGTAGTTTTTGCAGGTAACATGGGAAAGGCTCAGGCTCTTGAAGCTGTCCTGTCCGCTGCCGGTATTGTTGATGGCGTAGAGCCTGAAGTACAGTTTATCTTTATTGGTGGAGGTATTGAGATGAATCGCTTGCGAGTGATTGCTGAAGAAAAACATTCTAAAAATGTTTTATTTTTTCCAAGAGTACCTTACAGCGAGATTGGTGCAATATTATCACTAGCCGATGTGTTGTTGGTTCACCTTAAGGATGATCCTCTTTTCCAGATAACTATTCCTTCGAAGACACAAAGTTATTTGGCAGCAGGGAAACCCATTCTAATGGCAGTTAGGGGTGATTCAGCAGATTTAGTGACGAAATCGCAGGCCGGATTTGTATGTAAGCCAGAGGATTCAGAGGACATTGCAGAAAAGGTGATAAATCTTTTTGAACTATCTTCTAATAATTTAGAAAAGCTTGGCCAGAATGGGCGTGAGTATTACGAAAAAGAGCTCTCTATGAGTATGGGAACAAAACATTTCATAGATACTTTCAATACCGTAATAAAAAAATGAATTGAATTAAATAATTAATAGGAGAAAACCCGAACCTGCATAGTTTTGAGTTATCCAGTTATTATGGAGTTGCGAGAGTAGTTAATGAATATTATAAACAGAACAAATATACATATAGCAGATAACTTCGATAGCCAAAAAGAAATTTGTTATACAAAAGAAACGATCTATAAAATTCTGGAGCAAAAATTTAATAAGCTTAGTAACATTTTTCATGATGCCATTTATTGTTATTAATACGTACTTTTACAACATATAAGTTTAGTCGGGCAGCATTCATATTAATGGAATATTTTACATGTTTTTAAACCTTATACCATAAATCGCTAGGAACAAACAATTAATGTTGAGAATAAATGTAATATTATTAAGGCGGTACTAGAACTGGGTAAATTAATTAAATCACTATTTGAAAGAACTTTAGCACTATTTCTAATTATGCTTTTCTCACCTATTTATTTAATTGTAAGTTTAATTATATGGATAAAATTGGGCAGACCAATAATTTTTAAACAAGAACGACCTGGGTTAAATGAAAAAACATTTGAATTGTATAAATTCCGTACTATGAGAAACGACAAGGATGAGAATGGTGAGTTATTACCTAATGAACAAAGATTGTCACATGTTGGGAATTATATAAGAGCAACAAGTTTAGATGAATTACCACAAATTTTTAATGTTTTAAAGGACGACATGAGTTTTGTAGGACCTAGGCCACTGGTTATAGAATATCTTGAATTTTATAATGACGAACAAAAAAGGAGGCATGATGTAAAGCCTGGGCTTACAGGATGGGCCCAAGTAAATGGTAGAAATGCAATCTCTTGGGAGCAAAAATTTGAATATGATGTATGGTATATAGAAAATCAATCTTTTTGGTTAGATGTCAAAATCATGTGGCTTACTTTAATGAAAGTAATTAAAAGAAGCGGGATATCATCTGGAACTGAATTTTCAATGAAGAGATTTATGGGAAGCAATAATAAATAAAGGTTACTAGTAATGTTGTGTTTAATCTGTAAAACGGAGATGTTATATTTTTTTGCTAAAAATTATGATAAACAACCGTTTAAAGAAATGATGAAAGATATAGGTAAAGTAACCTATTATAAATGTCAAAATTGTGGTTTTACAATGTCAAAAACACATAGTGAATTAGATGAATCCACTTGGTCGGACTTAAATTATAACTTCCATCATTATTTAGAAAATACAGAAACTGAAATAAATCAGCCACCATATTTAGAACAAGGTTTATTATTAAAAGTATTATCAAAGCATAAAATTATTGATAAAGATAGTCTACTAGATTATGCGGGCGGGTATGGGAGCTTAAGTAAAGTTCTAAAAACTTATTTTGAAATTAGCTTACCAGTATACGACCCTTACATCCAAAGTAATGGTGATGTTGAATATGTAGAAAAAAATAATCTTAAAACTTATAAGACTGTGATAAATAGTGCACTATTTGAACACTTATTAACTAGAGAGTCATTTGATGATATTAACTCACTAGTTGCTGAATCTGAAGGTGCTATGATGATACATACCCTTGTATGTGAAAATTTACCAAAAGATCCAAATTGGTTTTATTTAGAGCCACCGGTACATACTACGTTTCATACGAATAAGAGTATGCAGTTATTAATGAAGCAATGGGGATATGATGCTAGTATTTATTGTTTTAGCGCAAAAAGCTGGATTTTACTTAAAGATGCTAGTCTTGAAACTAAAAATAAAGTTGGCTTTATAAATAAAGAGTTGCAAACAGAATACTTAATATATAAAGACGGCTTTGTTGATTATTGGAAAGATTTTGACAATGATGACGCGTAGTAAAATTACAATTGAACTAATAGCAATAATCCCTTTTAATCCTATCAAGTAACCATTATCAGTAACTAATAGTATTACTGACATATTGTCGTAAATTGTTTTTAATATTATATTCGCTCAAGACTATAATAAAAAAGTCTAAAAAAATATAATTCAAAATTAAAAATATTAAAAAATGATAAAGAAAAGAATGCTTCTAAAAAATTTTAATTAAATATTTCATGACTACAAATCGAAAAATAAAGTATAATAATCCAGGTGCAATCAAAATTTTTGAAGAATTTATAGATGAATCCTCCATAAGAAAAACGCTTGATGATTTAAGCAATTATGATTGGAAACCAACTTGGAGTGACAAGCGTTATTCGGGAGATCACTGGATGTCATGTCCTTTAATTGAAGAATATAATAAAACACCAAATTTTAATTTATTTGAAATTGCAGCCATTGTTGAAGATAAAATGAAATGTAAGATTAAAAATTTAATGTTTTTAGGAATGCTTCCTGGTGGAGAAATCACACCTCATAGAGATTGGGTTGGAAATATTGGATTCGGAGGCCTTAGGATACATGTACCGATTATTACTAATCCTGGAATAAATTTCACAGTTGGGGGTAAAAAAGTTGTCATGTCTGTAGGGGAACTATGGGCTTTAGATACTTCTTATACACATTCCGTATCAAATTTTGGGAATGAAAATAGAATACATTTGGTAATGGATGTCATTGTTAATGATTGGATTATAAAACTGTTACCTCCAAAAAACATTAGATTTTATCTACATCAGTCTCATATAATTGCTTTGGGTTTTATTAGATTTTTAAAATATGCAATCTCAAAAGAAATAAAAATGTCTGATTTTTTAGGGGTAGTCTGGTCTTCTATTCAGTTGAAAATTAGGAAAAAATAAAACTGTATTTTATAAAGCGGAGATACAAACCAACAAACTTGACCTTTGCTCCCTATATGACATTAGGACTCTTATTTATCTAAACAACAACGTCCAGATTTTAACAGGGTTCCATTTAATTTTATTAAATTAAGGACCACGACGGAAGAAAAAGACAAGAACGTATTAGTCAAAGCGAACATACGACAATGGAAAAATTTCATGGGACAAAAGCTATTTGATGGTTAAATATGGATAAAATTGTAATTATAGGTGCTGGTGGTTTAGCAAGAGAAGTAAAAAACTTAATAGATAATATTAATATAGGAAAATTAACCTTTGAATTTTTAGGTTATTTAGTAAGCGACTTAGACAAACTTGGAGAATATGATTCAAAAGATGAAGTTATCGGAGACTTTTCTTGGTTTAAAGAACAAACTCATGTTATAAATGTTGCAATCGGCATTGGAAATCCAAAGAGTAGATTAAATGTTGTAAATAAACTATTGACAAATTATTCTCAATTGGTATTCCCATCCCTTATCCATCCAAGTGTAATTTATGATAAAAATTCGGTTACCATTGAGCAAGGAGTTATTATATGTGCTTCTACGGTCATGACCGTAAATATTATAGTACAAGAATTTTCATTTATAAACCTATGTTGTACCGTTGGTCATGACGCATTTATTGGTCGTGGTAGTGTTTTGAATCCCACGGTTAACATTTCAGGCGGCGTGTCTTTAGGTGATGGGGTCTTAGTAGGTACTGGTTCTCAGATACTTCAATATGTTAATGTTGGATCTAATTCAGTAATAGGCGCTGGGGCATGTGTAACTAAACAACTACCTTCAAATATTGTTGCTGTTGGTGTCCCGGCGAAAGCAATTAAGACGATAGATGAATAACCGTATCTACTTATCCCCACCCCATATGGGGGAAAAAGAAAGAGCGTATTTCGAAGATGCTTTTGACTCAAATTGGATTGCGCCACTTGGGATGCATGTAGATAGCT
>MDTB01089277.1_pt1 | contig 12614 bp, 10 predicted proteins | sample 811161 | NCBI WGS metagenome assembly MDTB01 (sample SAMN05326650, study PRJNA326480) | marine metagenome | isolation source: seawater | place: Mediterranean Sea | collected 2009 | reverse complement strand
GCAATATTTACAGCTTCTGATTTTTTATCAACTACCGTCAATTCCCAACTAGGATTGGATTCTAGTAATTTTGCTATTAAATTTAGACCTACTAATCCTGAACCTCCTGGAATAAAAATTTTCATAAATTAATTTATAATTTTAATCTTTCTGATAAATCAGAACAAAAGATATGATTAGGATCTAGCTTTTCTTTCTCATTTAACCATTCATTTAATTGAGGGTAAGATGCAGAAAAGGTACTAGAAGATTGCCTAGAGTCCTTAGCTAGATATATCCTACCACCTGCATCTAATAGATCATTATCAAGTTCATTCAAAGTTTCATATAAGCCCTTAACTCCTGCAGGTACATCAGCAGCTAAAGTCCACCCTTTGAAGGGGAAAGATAGTAGCCCAGAATTTTTTTTCCCAAATCTTTTTAAAACAGTTAAGAAACTTGGAGCTCCAATTTCTTTTAATTTATCCAAGGTTTTTTTAATCATATATGCTCCTTCATCTGGTACCACAAATTGATATTGTAAGAAACCTTTTGGCCCATATATTTTATTCCAATTTTTTATACCATCTAAAGGATGGAAGAAAGTATTAATTGTTTGTAGTTCATCTTCTTTAAAGTTCGGAGATTTTCTATACCATGCTTCGTTAAAAGCCTTAACAGTCCAATTATTTAGCAAACCTCCTGGCAGGAATGAAGGAGTATTACCAATTTGCTTTGGGTCATAAAAAAATGGATCTTCAATATTACTCTGCGATTTTATATTTTCAATATTTGCGTGGTCTCCTCTTGTTAATATTCCTCTCCCATTTTTATGTAGACTATCAATCCAAGCAACACTATATCTAAATTTTTCATCACCTTTTATCATTTCTTCCATAAGACTTTCCAGATTTAAAAATCTTATTGTATTAACATTAATAAGAGATGTTGAAATAGGGATAAGTTTAAATTTTGCATCTAGGATAACGCCTGTTAATCCCATCCCCCCAGCAGTTGCCCAAAAAGCATTTCTAGTTTTTGCATTAGAAGGGGAAAGTTTTATTTTTTCACCAGTCCCGTTTATTATTGTAATTTCCTCTATATGATTAGCAAAGCTGCCTTCACAATGATGGTTCTTCCCATGAACATCAGAAGAAATAGCCCCTCCTATCGTCACATATTTTGTCCCTGGAGAAACAGGTAAAAAGAAGCCTTTATTAACTATGTATTTTAATAATTCTTCTAAACTTACTCCTGCGCCAACAGTAACACTTGCGGAATCCTTATTAAGTGAAATTTTATTAAAATTTCTCAAATCTAAAACTTTACCAACACAACATTGAGCTGCGTCTCCATAAGATCTTCCTAGACCTCTCGGAATAATTGAAGAATAATTTGAACTTTTTATTATTTCACTAACTTGCTCATCATTATGCGGTAAAAGAATATTTGATTGTATAGATTTTGTTCTGCCCCATCCTGATATGAGTTCAGTTTTTTGCTGAATATTATTTAACATTTAGACTACATTTTAGAAAGTAATTTCTTTGGCAAAAGTTTTATAATTTTCATTATAAAAGACCATATCAAAGGTTTATATTCTATACCTCTTTTATTTTCTTGACGTAATAGGCTTTTTGCAAAACTATCAGGCGAAATACATAATATTTCTGGAGCTTTCCCTTTCGTCATTGGAGAAGATATATAACCAGCTTTAATTATACGAATATTAAATGGCTTATCATTACATCTCAACATTAAGCCTTCGCAAAATTTAGTAAGTGCTGCTTTAGAGGCTCCATAATGATAGTTTGAAGGTCTACCAATATCAGCGGCGACTGATGACATTATCCACAGAGATCCAGCATGATTAATTCTTTTTTCATTAACTATTGCACTTAACCATGGAAGAATGCTATAAAAATTAACGTTAATAATATTCATAGCTTCATTTAAATCTTTTCTAGCTAATAATGGTTTCCCTAAGGTGCCAGCACATATAAAATAAAGATCATATATTTGACTAATTTTTTTCTCTTGATTATCAATGTTATCAAGATTTACAAATTCGTATGTGATCAAACATCCATATTTTTGAAATAACATTTCACCAAAACTCTTATTTAACTCTATGTTTCTTGATATAAGGTGAAATCTTTTACAGCCTAATTTAGCGAGATTATTTATAGTTGCTTTTGCAACTGTACTGGTGCTTCCTAATATCCAAGCTGATTTAATGGTCATGTTATATAGTTATTTTGATAAAGAATTTTTACCGAAATCACGCATAACAACCAGCAAATTATTGTAATTTTTATTCCCTTATCTCTTAAAAGAATCTCTTCTGGCTTTTCTGTTGTATCTTCTTTATTGATTAGCATTCTTTTATTTGATTCTTGAGGGTCACTAATTAATTGATATCTAAAAATTCCCATCAATACAAAAGGCACAGTAATTAGCATCCAACTGGTTTCTGCTCCATTCAAATTTGGACCAGAGCTCCAAAGAGCATAAGCCATAAAAGCACAACTTGTTACTGTTGACTCTAGTCTTTGAAAAAGGGATAAAGAATATCTTGATAAAACTTTTCTCGTCAAAACTCCACTTTTTTCTGAATTACGTAGCTCTGTTTTTCTTTTTTCAATTGCTAAAAATAGAGATAACATCCCAATAGTTAATAAAAACCAATGAGACCAATTGCCCCCGTAAGCTGCAACTCCAACCAAAGCTCTTAGTAAAAAACCTGCTGAGATTGAAAATATATCAAGAATTGGCTTGTTTTTAAAAAATAAACAATAAAGAATTTGTATAAATAAATATAAAGTTAATAGAAAAAAAATAAGATTACTAATTGTTGCAGAAATTATTAAACTTAGTGCAATTAAAAATAAGGATAAAGAGAAAGCTATATTTGGTTTAATTTTTCCTGCTGCTATGGGTCTTTTACATTTAGTAGGATGACTTCTATCAGAATCAATATCTATTAAATCGTTTATTAAGTAAATACCACTTGAAATTAAGCAAAAACTAATAAATGCTTCTATACAATTTAACCAACCAAATAGATAATAATCTTTACTAAAAATAGCTGGAGCAAATATTAGAAGATTCTTAGTCCATTGTCTTAATCGGCATGATTTTATTAAATAAATTATCATTTAATATTTTCTTTAAAGAAGAATCCTTAATTGCAAAATCATTATAATATATTATTCTAATTTAATTTTGAAATCTTTAATATTTTGCTTTCTTAATCCAAATACTCTAACGAATAATTATTAATTTTTATATCGCCCCCTTTATAAATTGATCTCAATTCTAAATTATTTACGTAATTCTTTTTTTGATAATTTTTATTAAGCTCATCATTTTTGATTACAAAAAATAAGTTTAAATTTTTAAATTCATTATTTGTATTTTGGAGATCTGATTTTGCAAATAAAATATTTCCAAAATCTGTAACTACATCAAAAAATCCACATGAATTAGCTTCATCACATCTATAGTTTATTTCTAATTTATATTTTCCTTCTTTTAAAGTTAGGTAAGGTCCAAAGTGTAGATATTTGTTTACATCCGATTTAGAATTTGCTTCTAGTGGAGTGCTTGTTGAATGAGTTAGCTTTTTTAAATTGTCTTTATCAAGAGAAATGCTAGAAATCTCATTACCAATAAAGAAATCATCTTTAATCTTTATCTGATTTTTTAATTCCACGTTTATCCCATTCAATTCGTTCTTTTTAGATAAAAAAATACTTTTGTCATTTATAAGATCTGAATCACATTTGTTTTTTGATTTAAATGAAATATTATAGTTTCTTGGGCTTATACAAATATCTTTTGGAGATTTATTAACAGCTTCATTAGCAAAAACACCATTCATTAATACCCAACCATTATGTGAATGCTCACTAAGATAATTTATTTCAGTTCTATTATTTAGATTATTATATAAATTTTTTACGTTTAATTCTCTGTGTATATAAGGATCATAATTATGGATCCCTAAAAAATAGGAACATAAAAAAGAAAATAAAATTAAAGAATTAGCTTTTGTAAAATAAGGAACTGAGAATTCAAATATCTTTTGGAAATTATTAACTAGAAAAATTAGAGTAGTGGAAACAGATAGCGCATAAATTGAAGTATAGTAATAGATAAGATAATTATCATTTAAATTATCAATACCTTTAACTGTATAGAACAAAATTACTATTGTACTTGGTATAGTTAATACATATAAGTTGTTTTTTAAAGACAGATTTATTTTTAATTTAAAATTTTGAAAATAATTTAAAATAAGTATTATAAAAAAAAATGTACCCAAAGCTCCTCCTGGCCATGTTTTAAATAAAAAAATAATAGATTCAAATATGTTATTAATTTCACTAGATTCTGTAAATGAAAAGTAAAAAGGAACTTGTCCAGGAAAATTATAAAAGCTTTCAATAATTATCGGTAAAAGCATAATGAAAGATATAAAAATAAATAAAGAAGAAAATAATATAGAACTGAAAATTTTAAAATTATTTTGTAGTAAAGAAAATAATATATTATTTAGATTTAAATTTTTGTTGTCTTTTTTTAATAGGATAATTTCTATTAAAAATAAACTGATTAAAATTTGTAATGGCACTAAACCTATAAAACTGGCATGTCCGTGAATAAGTATAAAGCCAGAAAAAATACATAAGATATAAGAAATTCTTGTAGTTAATGAATTTTTTAATAAGCGACCATTAAATAAAGACAATATAGATATGTTAAATGCCATATAAGGAATAATATAATTATTTGGCATCCAAGTTCCTATCCAATCTTTTCCGCCAAAATTATTAATAGAAATTAAAAATAAACATAGAAATAGATTATTTACGCCAACAACTTTATTTTTATAGATTCTAGACATGGCAAATGCCGAAAAAGTTATTAAAAAAATATTTGAAATATATAGTCCTAATGCATGACTTATATAAATATCTTTTATAATTTTCAATTTATCTACAAAAATTATTTCTGAAATTGCTTGTATTTGAAAGAAATAGGGACCAGGATGATAAAACCCTACTCTTGAATAATTTCCATGAAATAAGTTTAGGTTTTTCGCGCTTTCAATTAATATTGCATTCGCACCAGAATCACCTGCAACAACATCTAAATCATTAGAGTCTATATTTTTAATTTGTAGAATAAATTTAAAGAGTAAAATTAAAACTAAAGCTAATAATTGTAAGATGAAAAGTAAATTATTATCATTTGATAATTTCTTGAATAAAGAGGACTGCATTGGTTTAATCATAAATTATTCTTTCTAGTTATTTAGGGTAATTTTAATTTCCAAAATCTATCTCTTACGCAAAGTTTAAATTCTTTTGTATTATAAATTTCTTGCTCTGGTGAGTATTGATTCCTGTTTTTATAGATTTGTTCGTAAAAATTTTGACATCTGCCAGATATTTCTATTCTTGAACTGATTTTGTAGTTACTCATATTAAGAGAAGAAATAAAATAATAAATACCACAAATAATAGCTAATCTAGAAATTAATATAAAAAATTTCCTATTAATGAATGAAATTTTATTCTTGAGAATCTTAAATTTATTTGTATTTAAATCTAAGAAAATTAGCTCTTGACTACTATCAAAGATATTTAAAAATGTTATTAAACCCAGAGAAGCGGAAATAATTAGAGACATCGACCATGGAATTATTAGTCTATTTCCCCATGAAACCCAGCCAAAAGCTGCCCACCATTTTGAATTTATTAAAAGAGCAGTAAATATTACTGATGTAGAGTAAATACTTATTTCCGAAAACTTTATAAATACAAATAGTTTTTCTTTCTTGATAGTATTTCTTAATTCCTTAATTTTTAAAAAAACTAAAACAACAATAAAAATATTTATACCATAGAAAAAAATTAGTCCACCATTTGGAGAAAAAATACCAGCTAAAAAATTTTGAATATAATCTGACTTAGTAACTTTAATTGTATTGCTTTCATTTAAATAAGATATAGGCAAGATTGATTTATATCTTATTAAATTCCAAAATATTGATATAGATATTCCTAATGTTAGAGCTGAAAAGTCACATAAACTTATTTTTGATTTAAGATTATTTATATGAATATTTTTAGAGAAATTAGAGAATAATTTTTGATTTTTAAAGACTAAATTACTTTTAATAATAAATAATCCTTCAGAAAATAAAATGGAAACTATAAGAGTATCTTTCAGAAGTGCTGCTGACAAAAGTGTTGTGAATCTAATTATCAATAAATTATTTTTACTTTTTTCTTCGTTTTTATTATAAAAAAACCTTGAAATAATATATGAAGATATTAATGATCCTTGAATAACCTCAAGTGCTCCAGAGTGAATATAAACAAGAGATATAGCAGATAATGACATTAATAACCCGTAGAATAAAATCCATATTTTCTTTATATGAGAATCTAAAGATGTAGATATTATTGCAAATATAGGAATTGTCAAAAAAAGTGAATTGATTATTCTTAAAGCATCTCCATTTGAAAAATTAAAAAAACTTAAAATCTTAACAAAATATCCTACTATGCCGTACCCAATTGGGTGTTTTGAGAAATATATAGAAGACGTTATTTCTGGATTATTAATATTTCTGAAAAATTTAAGAATATTTTCACCATCATTTTTCCAGGCAGGAAAGTCAGTCCAAGATGTATCTCTAGATGAATATGAAGCAATAAAGAATATTAAAAAACTCAGAAAAATAACTAGTAAATAATCGTAGAAATTTTTCTTTTTCAAATAATTTATTACAAACATTCAAATTCAAACATCTTTCAAAATATAATTAATTATCTGTTAAAAAATTATTTTGTAAAATTTCTTAATTTTAAAAGCTCTTATTTGAAAACCCAAAACTTTTGAAAAATAAATGATATTATTGCAAGTATTGGAATAATGAAAAAAGCGGTTAAATTTTTGGAAATTCCAAAATCATAACCTAACTCAATTGAAAAACTATTAAATCCCCAAATAATTGCCATCAAAATAGAGTATTTAGCTATGAAGGTTTTTTTTCTATAATATTTAACATTGAAAATAAACTTACTGTAAATCAAATAGCCAAAAATCATATTTACAAACTGACTTATTAAAGTTGAGATGGGAATTGAAATGAAATTGATTAAGAGTAATACTTGCAAGGTTAAGTTTGTTAAAAATACATTAATAATTCCAGCTAAAATAAATTTCCGCTTTTGGCCATTATTTTTCATGAAAAATTCTTTTAGTACTTTATTAATTAATTTATAAAACATAGACATTTCTAAATTATTTAATTCTTTAGGACATATATCAATGGTATAATACATAAAATTTTTATATTTTTTTGTAATAGATAGTTTTATTAGTGTTTAATACTTAAATGATTAATTTTAAATCCATAAAATCTATTTGTTGCATTGGGGCAGGATATGTGGGAGGCCCAACTATGGCTGTAATAGCTGATAAATGTCCTAATATTATCGTTCATGTTGTTGATATTAATCAAGAAAGAATTGATTCTTGGAATAATTTAGACTTGTCAAAATTGCCAGTTTTTGAACCAGGTCTTGCGGATGTAATAAGCAGAGTTAGAAATAAGAATTTATTTTTTTCAACTAAAGTAGCCGAATTTATTTCAAAATCAGAATTAGTTTTCATATCAGTTAATACACCTACAAAAAAATATGGAATAGGAGCAGGAAAAGCTAGTGATATAAGTAGTTTAGAAGAATGTACTAGACAGGTTGCAAAAAATGCTTCAGGACATACTATAGTTGTTGAAAAAAGCACCATTCCAGTCAAAACTGCAGCTGCAGTAAAAGCTATTCTCGAAACGTCACAAAACGATAATGATTTAAATAAAACATTCTCAGTTTTGTCTAATCCCGAATTTCTTGCTGAAGGAACTGCAATTAAAGATCTTGAAAATCCAGATAGAATTTTGATTGGTGGCGATGATGATGATGCTATAAATCTTCTTAAGGATATATATTTAAATTGGGTAGATAAAAATAAAATAATCACTACAAATCTTTGGAGTAGTGAGCTATCTAAATTAGCTTCAAATGCTTTTCTTGCTCAAAGAATAAGTTCGATAAATTCTTTTTCTGCACTATGCGAAGAAACTGGAGCAAATATTGATGAACTTAAAAGAGCTGTTGGATCAGATAAAAGAATTGGAGAATATTTTCTAAATGCTGGCCCAGGTTTTGGTGGAAGTTGTTTTCAAAAGGATATCCTTAATCTAACATACCTTTCTGAACATTTTGGGTTGCCCGAAGTTGCAGAATACTGGGAGCAAGTAATTAATATAAATAATTGGCAGCAATATAGGATATATAAAACAGTTTTAAATAAATTATTTGGAACTTTAAGTAATAAAAAAATTTCAATATTTGGTTTTGCTTTTAAAGCTGATACAAATGATACTAGAGAATCACCAGCTATAAAAATATGTAAATATCTTTTAGATGAAAGCGCTTCAATAGTAATTCATGATCCCAGAGTAAATGAATCAAATATAGATATAGATTTGAATGAATATATAAAACTGAAGTATTCAAAGTGGGAAGTATCTAGTGATTATGAGTTGGCTGCCAAAGATAGTGATGGAATTATTATTCTTACAGAATGGGATATTTATAAGAAAATTGACTGGTTTAAAATTGAGGGATTAATGAGAAAACCAGCTTGGGTTTTCGATACTAGAAAAATAATTGATCCTTATGTTATAAAACAAACTAGCTTAAATTTTTGGCAAATAGGATATGGAATTAATTAAAAAGATGAAACTCAATGAGTTATTATAGAACTAATTTAATCTAATATGAAGTTATCAATTATAATTCCCTGTTATAACGAAAAAAATACAATAGAAGAAATAATCAATTCGGTTAAAAATTGTCCTGTAATTGATAAAGAAATAATAGTAGTTGATGATTTTTCTACTGATGGCACAAGAGAATTGCTAAATAAATTTGAAGATATTAGAATTTCATTTCATAATAAAAATTTGGGAAAAGGAGCAGCTTTGAGAACTGGATTTCAATTGGCAACTGGAGATATATGTATAGTTCAAGATGCAGATCTTGAATATGATCCCCAAGAACTTCCAATAGTTATAAATCCAATCTTAGAAGGGAAAGCTGATGTAGTTTTTGGAAGTAGATTTTTAAGTGGTAGGCCTCATAGAGTTGTTTATTTTTGGCACAGCGTAGGTAATGGTGTTCTTACTTTATTAAGTAATTTTTTTACGGATTTAAATTTAACTGATATGGAAACCTGTTATAAGGCTTTTAGAACTGAAATAATTAAATCAATTAAAATCAGAGAAAATAGGTTCGGATTCGAACCAGAGATCACTGCAAAAATTTCAAAAATGAACTTACGAATATATGAAGTAGGTATTTCATATTATGGAAGAACTTATGCAGAAGGTAAAAAAATAGGCTGGAAAGACGGATTTAGAGCCATTTACTGCATCTTAAAATACAACTTATTTAGGTAGGATATGAAAAGTAAAATTAATTTAGTCACAGGTGGAACAGGATTTTTGGGCTCTCATTTGATTGATAATTTGATGAAACAAGGAGAAATTGTTTTTTGTTTGGATAATAACTTTACTGGAAAAGATGAAAATATTAAACATTGGATTGGTAATAATAATTTTAAACTTATAAAACATGATGTTATTGATCCCATCTTTTTGGAAGTCGACAGAATTTGGCATTTAGCTTGTCCAGCATCCCCTATACATTATCAATCAAATCCTATAAAAACCGCAAAAACCACCTTTTTAGGTACGTTAAACATGTTAGGTCTTGCTAAAAAAAATAAAGCCCAAATTCTTATGGCTAGTACAAGTGAAATTTATGGAGATCCTGAAATACATCCTCAAACAGAATCATATAAAGGTTCTGTAAATCCAATAGGTATAAGAGCTTGCTATGACGAAGGAAAAAGAATTTCAGAAACCCTTTGCTTTGATTACCATAGAGAACACAAAATTGATATAAAAGTAATGCGTATTTTTAATACCTATGGTCCTAGAATGAATCTAGATGATGGGAGGGTAATAAGTAATTTCATCGTCCAATCCTTGACAAATAAAAATTTAACTATTTATGGAGACGGAAATCAAACAAGATCATTTTGTTATGTTGACGATTTAATTAATGGAATGATGAAATTAATGAATAGTGAGCATAATGGTCCAGTGAATATTGGGAATCCTGATGAGTATACTATTAATCAAATTGCTGAGACTATCATTAAACTAATAAATCCTTCATTGAAAATTACCAATAAACCTTTACCTCAAGATGACCCCTTAAAAAGAAAACCAGATATTAATTTGGCAAATAAATTATTAAATTGGATGCCAGAAGTTAAATTAAAAGAAGGTCTGAAGAAAACCATTCCTTGGTTTGAAGCTGAATTGAATAGATTCAATAAACAACAATTATAAATTTAGAATAATTTTTACCAAGAACAATTTGTAGATTTTATTTTATTAATTCTTGAATATTATGATTGAACTCGTTATTGATTTGTTCACTAATAATAAAATATCTTTTTATTCTATTTAACTTATCTTCTTCGCTTAAATTATGAGATTCATTATTTTCAAATATATTTTCTAATTCATCAAGCCAAGAATTGTAATTTGTTAAAGATATTAAATTTATATATTTATTAAAGTCTTTTAAATTATGAATTTCTTGATGCGGTTTTATATCACTTACTAAAGATTTAATGCCCATAGAAGCAGCATCAAGAACAGGAATCCCAAATCCCTCTATTAATGATGGAGAAATAAAAGCTCTTGCATTTAGAAATAACTTAAGCTTAGTCTTTTCATCTACATAACCTGTATAAATAATATCTTCATTAATAAATCTATTTTTAAGTTGCTTACAGTATTTGTTTTTTTGTAGATTCCCAATAACGCAAATTTTAAAATTACTATTTTCATGCGTACTTTTGTAATCACAAAAAGTCTCTAGAGCTCTTTCTAAATTTTTTCTAGGCTCAATACTTGAATTGAATAAAATATATTGATTTGAAGTTAAGTTCTTATCCTTAAATTTAAATTTATTTATTCTTAAAAGAGATTTAATGTTTTTGTCATCTATTGAGCCCAAATTTGCCAAAGATTTAGCAACTTTTTCTTCAAGTTTTAATGAGGGAGGCTGAATTAAAATTCTTGATTTATTGTGATATTTTATATTCTTAAGACGCTCATTCAATAAAAATTCATATTCTGATTTAGTAAAACTAGAGACATATATTCTCCTTTCAGTGTTTAATGCTATTACACATCTTCTATAAAAATGAAGTGCATCATCATATGATGGAATCGTTACAGGAATAATATCGTGAATTGTTTGAATTGTTTTTATGCGATTACTAGCTTTTAAGCGAAGTGGGCAAGTAGTTATGAAAACATCAAACTTTTTAAGTCCAATTTTTATTGGAGAAGTATTAAGTATCGCTGATATCCCTGCTTTTTGGAAAATATGTTTTGCAGATACAAGACCATCAACGTCTTTAAAATAATCTAATTTGGAGGTCTTTAGTAATGGATTATCCTCAAAATATTTTCTTTCGTAATACTTGTATTTAAGATTTATAAAACCGCTAAATAAATAAAAAAAGGTTATTGGTATAAACTTAATTAAAGTAATTATTTTTAATAATTTACTTGAACTTTTGTAGGTGCTTTTTAAGAAGTTAATATTATCTGTTATACCAAAATTAGAATCTGCGAATTGGCCTAAAATTCTTGATATTTCTATTTTTTTCTTTTCTTCGATATATTTTGTTCTAAATTTAACATCAGAAGTAAGACCTGTTAAAAGCCAAACCTCAGCGCCTAATGATTTTAGGCTTCTTAGTAAATTTTTTGAATAATTTGCAATACCCCTGTGTTCTCCGTGTTCGAGATCCCATGCTGTCACAATTATTCTTTTCCCTTTAAGTGGATATAAATTTGAAATAGTTTCTTTTTTATTCAAATTTAAATACTTCCATTAATTTTTATTATATAACAATTTCAGACATTATAAAAATACTAAAATTACATTATTTAAAACTTTCAAAATGAAAACTATACATTAATAAATTCCATGTTTTATGTTAATTTAAAAATAATTTAATTCATTCCAATAATGATTATATTTTGCTTAAAATTGAAACTGATTTTGAAGTATGATTAAATTAGAAAATATTTCTTTACAAATTCCGATATTTACAAATGAAACAAGGCATTTAAAAAAAAAGATAATTAAGTCAGTTACTGGTGGAATTTTAAGTAGAAGATCAGCTGATGTCACACTAATCGATGCTCTTATAGATATAAATTGCAAAATTGATAGAGGGGAAAGAATAGCCCTAATTGGACACAACGGGGCAGGTAAATCATCCTTTTTAAAATTAGTTTCAAAGATATATGAACCAACCAAAGGTTCTATTGATTCTCATGTGAATGTTTTCCCTATGATAAGAAAAGGCTTTTTGACAAATGATGCCTTGAGTGGTTATGTTGCGGCTAAAGCGCAATACTTAATTATTAATAAAACTGATAAAGGATTTGGTGAGTT
>MDTB01038819.1_pt1 | contig 12614 bp, 13 predicted proteins | sample 811161 | NCBI WGS metagenome assembly MDTB01 (sample SAMN05326650, study PRJNA326480) | marine metagenome | isolation source: seawater | place: Mediterranean Sea | collected 2009 | reverse complement strand
GTTCATCTTTTTCGACTTGAACAGGCTCAACCTTTATTTCCATTCCATCCTTCCAGTAAAACTGTCCTTCCTGAGCTTGATAATCTAGAGAGAGATAACTTTCACCCTCAAAAACTCTCAACTTACGCATCTTTTCTGGAGAAATACGACTCGCTGTAATGTTAGCCACACACCCGGACTCAAAGCGAATCCTTGCATTCGCAATATCTTCACGATTAGTCAGCACAGGCACTCCTACAGCATCAATACTAAGAACCTTTGACTTAACTAAATGAAGTACTATTTCAAGGTCATGAATCATTAAATCCAAAACTACTCCTATATCCATTGATCGGTTAGGAAATGGAGACAAACGGTGAACCTCTATAAATCTTGGGTCTTTTAATCGCTCTTCAATTTCACCTAGAACAGGATTGAAACGCTCTATATGCCCAACCTGTAAAACACAGCCCATTTCCGAAGCCAAATTAACTAAGGCCTGAGCATCATCAGTGGTGTCAGCTATTGGTTTTTCTATAAGTATGTGCTTTTTTTTATTTAGTAACATTTCTCCTATAGAACGGTGCGTACTCGTTGGAGTTGCCACTGAGACCACATCAACTAAATCAACGAACTCCTCAATACTGCTTGCTACTTTCCCCCCGTAAGAACTAGCGATTTTCTGAGCAGCATCACTATCAGCATCAAAAATGGCAACAAGATCAGCAGATTCAATCTCTGAGTAAATCCTTGCGTGATTCTTTCCTATAGCTCCTACGCCAACGACTCCAGCTCTTATTTTTTGACTCATTCTATAAATTTAATTATCTATTCTTCGTACGCAATGACAGTAACTTTATTCTTCTCAGCACTCTCTTCAATTTGATCTTTTCCTAAGAGTAATGTTTTATTAGCTTCAACAACAATAGCTGACACCGACGATGCCGCAGCAATTTCAATAGTATCAGGACCAATGCAAGGAACATCAAATCGCAAGTCTTGACCGGGCTTGGAAACCTTAACAACGACTGCCTCACCTCGGCCTAACCCTCCACCTCTTTTTATCGCCTCATTAGTACCTTCAAAGGCTTCAACAGCCAAGACAGTTCCTTTTTTTATAATCACAGTCTGACCGATATCAAGTCGGCTCATTTCTTTGGCAATTTTAAAACCAAAGGCAGCATCTTCCGACAATCTTTTTGCTGGTTTTGGACCACACACATGACCAGCTGAAGGAAGTAAATCATCCAGAAAAGTAGTCGCTGGCATTAACTCTATTCCATCCTTAAAAAGCTCTTCGCCAATAGCATTAAAAATAGACTCAGCATTACGCTCTTTGAGTCTACCTAAAAGCATCAAAGTTCTCATATCTGGCCTGAGATCGAATAAATTTTTTGGGGATATCTGACCAACCATTACCGCCTGAGTGATTTTATTAGCCTTGAAAAATTTGATCATTTTACTCAGTTGACCAACTCTCATCCATGAAACCTCATCCGTAATTTCCTCAATTAATGGATCAGTTTCTTCATTAAAAGCTGCAGCAACTAAGCGATTCACCCCTCCTAAGCGTGCCCCACGTGCAAAAACTTGGGGATAAATGCCCTTTCCCGCAATCATGCCAATGGCTTCTAATTCACTCATTACCGATCAAAAAGCGTTATTATTTATGAAATGTCCAACTGAAAAAGATTCACAAAACGAGATCTCCTAATAAAGTAGTGTTCGTGAGTACTAGTTATCAGGTCTTTGCACGTAAATATCGGCCCCTTTCATTCAAGGATATCCTTGGACAAGATCATGTTGTCCAAACACTCGCAAATGCGATAGAACAAAATCGACTCGCACATGCTTACCTCTTTGTTGGCCCTAGGGGAACTGGAAAAACATCAACTGCCAGAATTTTAGCAAAAGCATTGAATTGTGAGGGAGGCCCAAAAGTTGATTTTGATCCGAACGAAACCATCTGTACTGAAATTGCTGAAGGTAGATGCCTTGATGTTCTAGAAATTGACGGTGCAAGTAACAATGGCGTGGAACAAGTCCGTGAACTTCGTGATAATGTCAAATTTGCACCAACGAGTGGTCGATATAAAATATACTATATTGATGAGGTTCACATGCTCTCGAATGCCGCATTTAACGCTCTTCTGAAAACACTCGAAGAACCTCCGGATCACGTGAAATTCATTTTTGCAACGACTGAGGCCACTAAAATATTACCAACAATTATCTCTAGGTGCCAACGTTTTGACCTGAGAAGAATTCCTACTAAGATCATTTCAGAACAACTCAGCAAAATAGCAAACGAAGAAGGGATAAATCTTAATCCAGTAGCTGCTACAGCAATAGCAAAGGGAGCAGACGGTGGCATGCGTGACGCACAGTCAATGCTCGACCAACTCGTTGCTTTCTGCGGTGATAGCATTGAGGAATCTGATGTCCTTGAAGTTTTCGGTTTCACTGGCATTGAAACAATTACGGGACTCGGATCTTCAATCATTAATAAGGACACTGCTAACGCACTATCCACGGTTTACGAACAATCCGAGGCAGGAAAAGAACTTAGCCAACTCCTCTCTGATCTTATCTCTCACTTTAGATCAGTCCTAGTATTTCAGGTGGATCCGTCTGGAGCCTCAAAAGAACTCACAAATGAAATCATTTCCAGAGTAGAATCTCAATCTCAGAACATCCAAACCGGAAAGCTTCTAGAGCTAATTGATCATTTTGCCACAGTAGAAGGGCGAATGAAATGGTCACCGAATAAGAGACTTCATCTTGAGGTGGCTGTCATTAAAGCTGTTCAGATACTTGAACAGACAAGTATTGATGATGTTATAGACGCGATTGATGGTGTTTTAAGCGGAGCACCTCTCCCAAAAAAATCATCTAGTATAAAGAAGCCCCAATCTCCAGATCCGGCACCAGAACTAGCCACTCCAGAGAAAGTCACTGCTAAAGTTGAGCATTCCCAGGAATCAAGTCCCGAGCAACCTGTGAGAGAAGAACCCGAAAGAAATTCAATACCTGAAAACATTGAAGAGACTAAGATTTCTCCAGAGCCTAAAAAAATTCAAGAACCTGAAGAGACACCTACAGATTCCACTCCTTCGGGTGAAGACACCTGGTCAGCTGTCATCGAGCACATCAGCAAGGTAAAACCTCTGGCTGCAGACTCTGCGGCAAGGGGCATATTTTATCAGGATGATGGAAAACAATTCATCGTGGCAATGTCTCCAGATGAAAGTATTGCAGAGGGAATGATAACCAGTGAGAGAATTAAACCTGTTATCGAAAAATGCTTAACCTCAATGTTGGGAGTAAGAAAGTTCAAAGTTATTTTGAAAGAAGGGATTTCAGTTCCTGAACCACCTCCTCATATTGCAGAATTTGAGGAAGCTGTGGAAGATCCTACTGCGGAAAATAAAGCCATACCCGAAGTTGCAAAAAAATCAGAAAAAAAAGAAAAGGAAAAAGAGTCAATTAATGATATCTATAATGACCCTTTAATTAAGGAAGCTCTCGAAGTTTTTGAAGCTGTCATTCGAGAAGACTAATAATTAAAACTTTAAATCTATACATAAAATGAATATTGCCAAAATGATGAAACAGGCCCAGCAGATGCAGGGCAAGATGCAAAAAGTTCAGGCCGAGTTAGCAGAACAAGAAGTTGAGACCTCAGCCGCAGGAGGCAAAATCGTAGTAAAGGCAACTTGCTCAGGTGATATCACTTCTATCAAAATTGACCCTCAAGTCATTGATCCAGAAGATTCTGAAATTCTTGAGGACATGATCCTTGCCGGTGTAAACCAGGCCATAGGAGAAGGGCGTAAAGTAATGGAAGCTGAAATGGGTAAAATTACAGGAGGCCTTGGAGGCATGCCAGGATTAATGTAATTAATCCGCGCTAGTGCTCCCCTCCGCACTTGAGGAATCAAGTTTTTCTGATTTTCTTCTCCAGTACGCAGCTAGGAAGCTTCCGATTATGCAGTGGTAAACTGCAGAGATTGCACAGGGAGCAGCAGCCACTAAGGAGACGTGCTTTTCTGCCAATTTACTACCAAGCCCAGAATTTTGCATCCCAACCTCGATCGAAACTGTTCTCCTATAATCCTCAGAATAACCCAAGATATTAATTAAAAAATACCCAAGCACGAAGCCTCCAAGGTGCAGTAAGAGGACAGAAAGAAATAGGTCAGAACCAGCGCTAAGGATCTTTTCCTTATTAAGGCCAATAATGCAGCTGACAATAAGTACAATCACTAAAACAGAGATGAGCGGCGCTAAATCTCTGGTCCCTTTAACAAGAGAAGGGAAATACTGATTAAGAAGAATACCCAAAACGATTGGAACTAACACAATCTGTACAGTCGTGAGCAACATCTTCATCGCATCAACGTTCATGTACTGACTGGCAAGAGCATCCGTCAATAAAGGTGTAAGAAGAATGGCTGCGAAAGTCGAACACATTGTCATTAATACAGAAAGAGCCAAATTGGCTCGGCTTAAAAAGGCAATAACATTAGAAGCGGTACCACCCGGGCAACAACTAACTAAAATCAAACCGACTGCGAGATCTTTTTCCAAATTAAATCCTTTAGCCAATGACCACCCAAGTAGAGGCATTATAATAAATTGAGCCCCGACACCAACACCAATTGCAGCAGGCATCTTGAAAACATTCTTAAAATCTTTGAAGCTTAGAGTAATACCCATTCCAAGCATGATCACTCCTAATCCGGGGCCAATGTACGGTTTAAACCAAGCAAACGAAGGAGGGTAAACCCAAGCTATCGTTGCTCCAATAAGCACCCATAACGCAAAAAGATTTGTGATTCTTTGAAGTATTTTTGACAAGTAATTAACCTAACTCGATAGATCCACTATTGGCAACTCTTGGGATGACTCAATTTTTGTAATAACAACCAAAAAAGGAGCAGAGACTTTAGCTTCTTCATTAACATATTTTTCAAAAGAGTATCTCTCAGAGTCTAACCTCCCAAGATATTCACTAACACTTTTGGATTCATAATTTCCTTCATCGTGGCCAGGATAACAGACAACAGTCATGATCCCACTAGGGGCAAGAAATTGTAAACCTTGGTTAATGGCAACCACTGTCGTACTCCTCAATGTTGTTATGGAATGATCAGAACCAGGCAAATAACCCAGATTAAACATTATTACGGAAATGGTTCCATGGTGCTTCTTAGGAATAATTCGGCCCATTTCTTGGTGGCCCATTTTATTGACAATAACTCGATCTGAAAAACCAGCTTTTTCTAACCTTTCACTTGTATTTTCTATGGCCTCTTGTTGAACATCAAAGGCATAAACCGTACCAGAGGCACCAATCAAATCAGCAAGGAACAGCGTGTCGTGACCATTGCCTGCGGTAGCATCTATAACGACTTCACCACCAGAAAGAAACTCGCTAATTAATTGATGAGCTTTATGAGTTGATCTCATTTTGTTAAACTAAATGTTTCCTCGCAAATCAAATTCAGGATCAATCGGACCAGAATCTAAAATATGATCAACTAATTGCTCCGCTAGATAAGGAGCAGAAAGAACGCCCTTCGAGCCAAGCCCATTAAAGAAACCAATTCTATCATTTCCCGGATGCAACCCAATTAACGCCCTCCTAGTATCGATAACAGGCCTGACCGCAGCGCGATGATCGATGACTTCATATGAAGTACTTACTAATTTCTGAAGACGTCTTTCAAGTGCCTCTCTTGCCACTCTAGTAGTCTCACAATCATTAGCATTCCAGTCATATGTCGCTCCCACCCTAAATATTGATTCGCCTAAAGGGAGTAACCATATATTTCCACGAACGACGATTCGATTCTCATCAATATCAGGAATTTTTACAGTCAATATTTCACCCTTTGCAGGTTTAAATTTCACCCAATCAAACAATGGGTTTTTGATAGCTCTTACGCCTTCACAATAAATCGTGACACCATGGTTTGATGGCTCTTCAAGAACACCTTCAACCCAATGTTCACTCAATAGTTTTTTAATCACTTCAAGAAAGGCAGCCGTATTTAAATGAGCTCCAAAATTAGTCACAAAACCACCATGATCAGAATTAAAATTATTTTTTAACCCTAAGGGCTCCTCGGACACAAGTGATGTATATTCCGGATCTAGCATTCGCCGTTTCCATCTCTCAGCCTGCTTAGCAGAATCCATCAGGCGGACAATCTTAGTTTCACGAAACATTTCTATACCACTAGCCCTCTCTAATGAGCGGTAAAAAATTTTAGCCTTATCCCAAAACTCTTCAAGCCTTGGACCTTTTGTGAGGCTAGGACCCGTAATAGGATTGATAATACCTGCAGCGACTTGAGTTGAGGTTATTTTTTCAAATTTATCAATAATTTTAAAATCACACCCTCTTTGACTTAAAGCCCACCCCAAAACACATCCGGCAAGACCGCCACCAACTATTGTAAATTCAGCCATTATCTCCCCCGATAATTAAAAAGATCATCTAAAACTAGATCCGTGCTCATCAATTGGTTCCAAGCACTAAGTATCTTTAATTGTAGTTTTTTTGTGATTCTTCGCCCCTTTCTCCCCTTTGATACCTGCTTGTGGGTGAGACCCTCCTGAGAAATACAAACAAGGTCATTATTCCGTAATTCTGCATCGACCATGAGTCGATCGAGGGGTTGAATACCAGCTTCCATTTGAATTTTATCACTCACTTTACTTGACTGAACACCAAAATATCGAAAGTAAATAGATAATAAATCATGAGAATACTTCTTACTACCACTTCTTATCAGGATACTCCTGGACCACACCATGACCTTTTAGCCTCTACCGGCTGGGAGATTACAAGGGAAAGAGGCCCACTTCCAGAGGATACAATGCTCGAACTAGCAGGTGAATTTGATGGCTTTCTGTGCGGCGACGACGCAATAACTCAAAGCGTTATAGATAGGTCGCTACCTAGACTAAAAGTAATTAGCAAGTATGGGATTGGCCTAGATAAGATTAACGTTAATTACGCAACCGAAAAAAAGATCCCTATTCTCTTCACTCCCGGGGTCAATCATACAACCGTAGCAGAGCACTGTTTTGGATTACTCCTTGGAATTACAAAAAAAATTCACTCTAACGCAATTGAAGTTTCTTCAGGTTCTTGGAAGTCAGGTTGGAAAAAACCTGTCGGAAACGAAATAATGGGCAAAACCATTGGTATCATTGGGCTCGGAAGAATTGGGAAGGCGGTCGCTACTCGGGCAAAAGCTTTTGGCCTTGATGTCATTGCCTATGATCCATTCTACGATGAAGAATTTGGAAAGACTCATCAAATTCATAAGAGCACCTCGATGGACGACGTTTTATGTAATTCTGATATCGTATCACTTCACTGCTTTCTTAATGAAGAAACCCATGGCATGATAAATACCCAAAAAATTCAACAAATGCGTAATAATGTCATTGTTATTAATTGCGCAAGAGGTGAAATCGTTGACACAGACGCTATGAAAGAAGCTCTTGAAAGTGGAAAAATTGGAGGCTATGGAACTGACGTTCTCGACACAGAACCTCCTGCTGAAAATCATCCGTTACTTGACGCACCAAACTGCATCATCACTTCACACATCGCTTCCAGAACACATGAATCAGTGGCAAGACAAGCAGGCATGGCGACAAGAAATATCATCTCATATCTGAACGGCACTGAAGACTTCACACAAGCAAATACATTTTAGTAAAAACAACATGACAGAAGAATTTTATATTGTTCCTCCAGAACAGCACAACGAACTCGTAGCCCTTGCATATAAACACAGGGGCTACAGCTCAGAAGAATCTGAAGATGCGGCCAAGTTCTGCTCTTTCGCTTCAACTCATGGTGTACGAACTCACAATGCCCTCAAAGCATTACACCTAGACGAATTATTTGGTTCGGGAAATGGTGGATGTATTCCAAATTCAGAAATTGAAGTTATTGACAATAAATTTGCAGCCAGTGAATCATGGAACTGCAACAAGAAGCTTGGTCAGAGCGTAGCTTACGAGGCAATAGAAAGATGCATTGAGCTAGCCGATAAATATGGAATAGGCCAAGTTTCAGTGGACAATGCATTCCATTACCTTTGGGGTGGAGGCTATGTTCTGGATGCAGCCAATAGAGGATACATCGCCTACACAAACTGCACCGCAGGACTAGCAGAGGTCGTTCCCTTCATGGGTAAATTTCCTACATTGGGCACGAATCCTCATAGCTGGGCATTCCCTACATCTGAAGCGATAGGCTTTCCAATCGTCATAGACTGGGCAACGTCAGTCGTTGCAATGGGAAGGGTTCAACAATTAAAAAGAGAGGGACAGCAATTACCGGATAACGCTGCAGTCGACAAGGACGGAAATCCAACTAATGACCCAGAGCAAGCTGCCTACCTAGTTCCTTTTGGTGCTCACAAGGGATATGGGATGGCTCTCATTAATGAAATACTGGCCTCCTTCATTGGTGGGTCCTTACCAACTCTAAGATCACGTGAAATTCCAGAGGGAGAGAAAAGAACTCCTAGCTTTTATTTTCAAGTCATCCATCCCGAAGCCGTGAGCGGTGGCGCTTTTGCGGCAGGACGAAATCAAACTGAAAATGTTCGAGCCGTAATAGATGATATAAAGTCTCATGGCAACGAAGGGATTTTTCTTCCTGGCCAAGACTTTGCTCAGGCAGAAAGTCGTACTAAAAACGCTGGCGGACTTCTCTTCTCAGAGGCAGAAATTGATGAATTTAATCATATAGCCAAAGAAATAAATGTTCCTGAGTGGAATTTAGCATCATTCAATAAGTTCGAGGATTAATTAATTTTTCATGACTTAATGAAAAAGAATTGAAGGATCTTTAATTAACGTTATTATCGGCGCCCCATGGCACTTGAAATAAAACCTCACTCAGAATGCAATTTTACACAGATTTCATTAGGTGAAATCATGCTCAGACTAGATCCTGGAAATGGGCGAGTAAGAACAGCTAGAACGTTTAACGCCTGGGAAGGCGGGGGAGAATACAACGTAGCCAGAGGGCTCAGACGATGCTTTGAAATGAAGACAGCCATCGTTACAGCCTTCGCAGAGAATGAAGTCGGTAGACTAATTGAGGATTTTATTCTTCAAGGCGGAGTAGACACTCAATTCGTTCAATGGAAGGAATTTGATGGTATCGGGAGAGATGTAAGAAATGGCATAAATTTTACAGAACGCGGATTTGGAATCCGGGGAGCCAAAGGAACATCAGATAGAGGCCACACAGCATCCTCTCTAATGAAATGTGGCGACATTGATTGGGATCATATCTTCGGCGAGCAAGGATCTCAGTGGTTTCATACTGGAGGAATATTTGCAGCACTTTCCGAGACAACTGCCGAGCTCGTCATTGAAGCCTGCAAGAAAGCAAAAGAGCACGGCACTATTGTTAGCTACGACTTAAATTATCGTCCATCACTATGGAAATCAATAGGCGGCCAAGAAAGGGCCCAAGAAGTAAATAGAGAAATCGCAAAGTACGTTGATGTAATGATCGGCAACGAAGAAGACTTCACTGCGTGCCTCGGATTTGAAGTTGAAGGCGTCGACGAAAATATTTCAGGGATTCAAGTAGATAACTTTAAGAGAATGATTGAAAAGGCCGTTTCAGAATTCCCTAACTTCAAAGCAACAGCCACAACTCTTAGGGAAGTAAAAACTGCAAGTATTAATGACTGGGGTGCAATTGCTTGGCATGATGGAGAATTCTATGAGGCGACTCACAGACCCGAACTAGAAATCTTTGATCGAGTCGGCGGTGGAGACTCTTTTGCTAGTGGACTCATATATGGCTTTCTTGAACACAACGACGCACAGCTCGCTGTTGAATTTGGCGCAGCTCATGGAGCTCTTGCTATGACAACTCCCGGCGACACAACAATGGCAACCTTATCAGAAGTGGAAAAGCTAGTAGAAGGTGGAAGCGCTAGAGTCGACAGATAATCACAATATGAGTTACTTAGAATCCATCTTTTCACTCAAAGGTAAAACAGCTGTTGTCATAGGAGGCACAGGTGAACTTTGCGGAACAATGGCTGAAGGCCTAGCATTGGCAGGCGCCGAAGTAGTTATCGTAGGGCGCAATGAAGAAAAGGCGGCAGTTCGAATAAATAATATCAAAAATTCAGGCGGAAATGCCTACTTTATTAGAGGAGATATCACCAACAAAGAGTCGATAAAAACCATACTTGATAGCGTAATAAGCAAATCAGGAAAATGTGAAATCCTTGTGAACGGAGCCGGCATTAACTCGGCTACTCCTTTTCTTGAAATACCCGAAGAAGAATTCGATCAAATATTTGAAACAAACTCCAAAGCTGTTTTCCTGACATGTCAGATCTTTGGTGAATACTTCCTTGATAAGAATATATCAGCATCAGTGATTAATGTAGGCTCAATGTCTGGCGTCATACCCCTATCAAGAGTATTCACTTACTCAATGACTAAAGCAGCCGTTCACAATATTAGTAAAAATTTAGCCAGAGAGTGGGCCAATCAAAACATTAGAGTGAACACACTAGTCCCTGGATTTTTTCCGGCTGAACAAAATCGTAAAGTTCTAACCGAAGATCGAATTAATTCAATCATGGGACACACTCCAATGCAACGCTTCGGCGAATCCAATGAATTAATTGGTGCAACTCTTTTCCTCGCTTCGGAAAACGCAAGTAGCTTTGTGACCGGTTCCGAAATAATTGTCGATGGCGGCTATGCCAGCATGACAATATAAAGTATTTAGAAACTATTCTTTTTCTTTCTCAGTCTCTTTGTTAGTTGAATCTGCTTCATCAGGGGATTCATCTGAAGAACCAAAATCCGCTAAAGGGTCATTCTTTGTGCCAGTCAAACCTACAGGCCTTGAACCTCTACCTCCACTTTTTGGAGGCAACACATCAGGAAGTGCTTTGAGCAGGTCCTGCCTAGGCTTTCTTTCTGATTCTAAACTTGCCTCAGTCATAACGACTAACTTGGGCGATGGGTAACGATAGTAAAAGGCTCTGAGGTCTTTCTCTCTTTCTATCCAATACTCAGTACTTAGAAATCGGCTTTGCTGAACTTTTGGTCCGAGGTTCTTAGCAACAAGACTCTCGGCAATTCCTGTCCTGACAGCTCTACCATGAAAAATAATAACCCAAGCCTTATTATCACTGTCATACTCAACGATAAATTCTATCCCAGATTGGTCATGTTTGTAGAGCTCAGCTTTACCAACACTTTCAACAAGTCTAGTTTCTATACTCCCCTTAGGTTGCCCAAACTGCTTGAGAAAATAACTTCTGGGCTCACCGATTTGAGCCTCAGAGCTGATGATTGATAATAGCAGTGCAACTAAAGGAGAAATAGTCAGTAATAATTTCATCTAGCGGAATTGTAACTGCTCGCGGCTTTGCGTCAATGCCTCAAAGGCATAGAAGATTTAGAAAAAGAGTCATATTAAAGGGTAGTTTTAATAAATGGACCCTCTTAATGTTTCTTTAATGTTTCTGTGTTTATAATGTAAATACTGAATATATAATGTAAATACCATGATACAACAAATAGAGAATCCTAATGATCAAATCGTTTCTCTGGCAACGGCAGGCAACCAAAAAGCCTGCGAGCAACTCATCGACATGCTTTATCCGGTGATCGAACCGATAGTCCGAAAGCATTTGAGCCCAGGGGAGGAAAAACAAGACGTTTTACAGGAAATTTTCATGAAAATCTTCTGCAATTTAAAACAATTTTCAGGAAATACACCGATTAGGAACTGGAGCTCAAAAATTGCATTGAATACCTGCTATGACAGGCTTAGAAAAAAAAGGGTAAGGCCAGACCTTGTTTACGGTGAAAGGGCCGTGGATACCGCAGCTAGACCTAGATCAAATCCTTTAAGAACGGATAGAAGCTTTGAATATGAACTTGTAGATGAGTTAATCACTGAGCTTTTATCGTCATTAAATCCTCAAGAGAGAACAGTAATAACTCTAATCGAGCTCAAAGAAAAAAGTGTTAAAGAAGTCTGCGAAATTACCGGTTGGAGTGAATCAAAGGTAAAAGTCACTAAAATGCGGGCAAAGCGCAAACTGGAACTAGCAGTCCAAAAACTGGAAGATGATCCACTCGGTGCGGTTGGCATACATAACTGAATTGATGAAAGAATTTGAATTAGTAAACGCAGATCATACTTTATAATTATAATTAAATAAAAATATGAAATTTGGCCGCTTTATCATTCCAACAACAATTACTGCAGCAATTGCTATAATTGCTTGGGGGTTTTTGGCGAAAAATGATTCACCAGAAATTATTAGTTCAAATGCCAATCCTAAAGAAAAAACCAATAATTCAACTCAACCAACTGCCACAATAATAGAAGATCAAAAAACAAGTAGACTTAATAAAGTTGCCACCCCGAAATTCCCCAATAAAACCGCTCAATCAGTAACCACTGAAAACCCAAATAAACCTCTAACCCGTGAACAGCTTAATTTACGAGCCGTTACTGTTGAGAGGGTCGCAAACAAAAGACTCGATGACCTCACTTTGCTTTTAGATCTAAGCGAAGAGCAACAGGACTTCATCTTTCC
>MDTB01001062.1_pt1 | contig 12614 bp, 13 predicted proteins | sample 811161 | NCBI WGS metagenome assembly MDTB01 (sample SAMN05326650, study PRJNA326480) | marine metagenome | isolation source: seawater | place: Mediterranean Sea | collected 2009 | reverse complement strand
ATCACCAATATTCCACATCAATGTGTTTGGAGATATGTATAAGTAATCAGGATACAATCCTGCTGTAGCACTCAAATCTTGAGTAACTAACTCAGAACCATTATCATCATTTCTTATAGCATCATCGGTAACATTCATGATGATATAATTTCTAAAATCACCACCTGTACCTTCTCTTAATCTTAAACCATCTTCACCATTTTCATTATTACCCATTACAGTAACGTTTGAAAACATTGGATGTGATCTAGGCTGTGAATCAAAATCACTATTTGTCTTACTATCCATCTCGTGCGCTTTATCACTGTCGTCTGCTCTATGAACAAATAAGAATTGACCTTTACCTTGATAACCTTCATCAGTATCAAATGCATCATCACCAACATTGACAACTGAACAATATTTAAGGTTAACTGTTCCACCAAACATTTCAAATCCATCATCTAAATTCCAAGCAACTTCAGAATATTCAACAGTTGTTTCTGAACCTACACCTGCAAGAGTTATTCCGTTGATTTCATTGTCCTGCCCAATTGAACGTCCACCGTGCCATACTCTAACGTGACTGATTACACCAGAATTATCCGCTGGATCAGAACCACCATATGGTACACCTTCTAAACCTTCAACAAAATTTACGCCACCTGTTGTAGAAATAGGTGCATAACCATTTACGATTAATCCACCCCAATTCCCTCTTGGGTTAGCTGCTAATTCTTCAGCTGTTAAATTCGATGTAAATGTAATAGGAGCTTCAAGTGTTCCTTGAGCCATTATCATACCACCTTGTTCAACTACTAATGCTGGCGCTAAACCTGAACCATCATCAGACAATGATTTAACAGTTGTACCCGCTTCAATTGTTAACGTCACACCATCTTTAACAAATGTCTGACAAGTTAACAAATGATCTTCAGATGCACTCCATGTCTCATCACTTGTAATATCTCCACAGTGATCAACACTAAATGCAAAATTCATAATAGCAAATATTACTAAAGTATGAATTTTTTTATTTAATAAGTTCATTTTTTTCTCCAATGTTATGTGTTTAATGAATTTAATACTAATTTAATATTTAATTTTAAAAAAGATTAATTAGAGATAAGTTTGAACTTAATTTGAAAATGTTTATATTTGTGTTTGATAGTTGTTTGACTAATCTAGCAAAAATCAAACAATTAGATTTATTAAGTAGTTATTTTTTTACTATTTTTTAAATCAACAAGGAATAAATCTATAATATATTTAATTCTTTCGTGGGTATTTTTAAAAATTTTATCTATGTTATCTATAGTTACCCATTCACAATGAGTTATATTTTCTTTGGTTTCTGGTACGAGTGGACTATTTAAATCGCCAATAAAATCAAATAAAAACCAAGTTGTTTTTTTCAATAAATTTTCACCTTCAATATTTTTAAAGTAGTATGTTGGGACTAATTTTTTAACAATTTTAAGATCTTTTTTTTTCAAACCTGTTTCTTCGTGAATTTCATCAATTGCTGTATTTAGTTTAGTTCTATTATGTCCAATTTTACCTTTTGGTAAATCCCATTTATTTTTTTTTACAATAAATAATATTTTTTTGTCATCGTACATAACTATTCCACCAGAAGTGTTTAATGAACGTTTAGATAATTTTTTCATATACTATAAATTAGATTTCATTTCGTAAAGCAATTCAAATTGTTGCTTATTTAAGTTATTAAATTTAACGCCAAATATAGACAAATTATATTTTTTTCTAATTTTTGACCATTTTGTAGTTTTTAGCTTAAGCTTACCTTTGTAATTTATTTTATTCAAAACATATCTCATTGCATTTAATCTAGCAATTTGTTTATCATTTCCATTTATTACTATCCAAGGAGATTTTTTTGTAGATGTTTTATTAAACATTTCATTTTTGTAGTACGTAAATAGATCCCATTTTGATGAAACAAATAAATCATTTTCTGATAATTTCCAATATTTCAATTTACTTGTTTCTCTTAATTTGAATCTTAAAGATTGATTTTCTTTTTCTATAGAAAGGTAAAATTTGATTAGAATTAAATCTTGACTTAATTGATTTGATTCCCAAAAATTTACTTTCTTAATAAAATTTTTATATTGATTTTCTGTGCAATAATTCATAGTAGGCTGTATTAATGCTCTAGAATAGTATGATCTATCAAAGAAAACTATTTCTCCATTGTTTGGAAGCAATCTTTCGTAGGTTTTAAACCAATTTCTATTTTGGCTTTTTGATGGAATTCCTAGCTCTACTACGCGAGTTTTTTTTGGTATTAAATATTCAACAAATCTTTTAATTGTTGCTCCTTTACCAGCAGCATCTCTCCCTTCAAAAATAATTGCTAATTTTCTATTATTTTTTATTACATCTTCTTGTAATTTTAATAATTCAATTTGCAATATATTTTTTTCTTCTACATACTCACCTCTAGAGAGTTTTTTATAATCTTTATAATGAAAATTAATAACTTTTGACATAATATTTATCTTATAAGAAACTGAATTCCAATTCTTAATTCAGATTCTTTCCAGGGCTTGTGTGTCAATTTCCCAGAGAAATCATTTTTGATATTATCTTGCAATCGTTTGAACGAATAATCATTGATCCTCATACCTTTAGGAAGTCTGTGAATGAATTGTAATTTTACAGAAGTAAGCATACCATCAATTAAATAACATAACCCAAAACCTAAATTAGTATTATAGTTATCATTTATTAGAGAATTTGGATTAATTTCTTCCCATCTAAAGGATTTTACTAAATTGATATTTTTAAAATAATAATTAATATGAAGTAATTTTCCACCGAAATTAAATGAAGGTTGATATTCTGTTACACCCCACAATCGATAGCTATCATAATCTGTATCATCAAATCCATTAAATTGATCAATATAGCCATCTTTACCTGGTAAAACATCAACTACAATCCCATTTTGATATACGAGTGAATCAGTATCTAAAGCATACTCATTTGGTGAAAGATGTTTTTTGTACAAATCAAATTGAATTGATAAACCTCTAAACATCAAGCCAAAATCAAAACCTATAACTTCTTTCTGCCCATCTAAAGATAATGGCCAATAATGATCATCATCATAAATTATATTTTCTTTTTTATTAGATAACTTATATCCAAAACCAACCCCAACAGTTGGTATAGGCGTATGTCTTAAATCAATCCTATTTTCAATTTTTAATCTTCCTGGTAAATGAAAACTACCGTATCTTTTATCAAAATTAACACCAAATGTATAATCTAATCTGCTAACAAATTCTAAATTCCCACTAGAATCATTATTTTTTGTTATATCCCCTCTACCATTAAATATACCTAAATTAAATTTCAATCTATCTGATAATAATGATTGGGTAAGCATTACACCTAAATCTCTCCTAGATAAAGCATCTTCAATTAAATCAGCTCTATCTATCCAAGGACTATCTTTAGATCTACCCATACTATTTCTTGAAAAGGGTACTTTAAAAAAACCAAAAGTCAAATTTGATCTTGTTAATGGGACTTTAATAGATGCATAAGCATCAATCAAGAATGATTCAAACTCCATTTTTTCTATGGTTTTTGTAGAAAAATTACTTTCTGCATCTATAATTTCTTCAATTTCATCAATATAGGTATCACCCTTAAATTTTGCAAAATCTAATTCAATTTGATATTCTATTCTTCTCCTTAATTCACCTTTTATTTGAAATCTTGCATCTTTTAGACCAAACCTATTTTTTTTCAAATTATCTTCGGAATTAGTATTATAAAATCGATGGTTGTAGTATACAGTAACATTACTTGCTATCCTGAGATAATCATTACCTTTGTATAATGTAAATTGGCTATAAATGGATGATATTAAAAATAAATTTAAAATTATTAATTTCATTTTAACTTTTCCATTTTATACATCATATTATAATTATCTGAAACTAGAAATAGTTGGTCCTTGACAAATGCTAAACCTTCAGGTGTTGGAATATCAACAATCCAAGTATCAATAATTCTGTAACTTACTGGGTCTAGTTTAGATAAAGTTCTATCACCATCATTGATAATCCAAATGAAATTATTATAGTATGTAATACCAGAAACCTCATTAATTTCATCAGGTTCATGAATTATATTTAGTGTTTGAAAAGAACTGCTTAACTCAAAGAATAAAACTGGAGATTTTTCAGTTGCAACTATCCAAAGATTCTTAATTGGATTAAATGTAATTCCTTCAAAGCCTTTATTAGCACCACCAAAATATGAAATTATTGTTCTATTAACTTCAATAAATGTATCTTTTTCTAATGTAAGAATTTGACGTGTTCTTTCATCAATTATATAAACGAATTTTTTATCTATATAAATTGACTCAATATCTCTTAAATCAGTTTTTTTCGATCTAATTAATGAACCATTGATATCATAATTAACAATTTTTCCTGCGTCACTAACACAATAAAAAGTTTCATCAATTGAGTCAAATGCCAAATCAGAGGGTTCATGACAATCAATTAAAAAAGTTTGAACAGGTTTAATTACAACTAAATCATTACTAAATAGACAGGAAGTTAAAATTAGAAAATAAAACCTACTATTCATTTATATTACAATTAGGTAAACCTGGAGATGGGCTTTCAGCAATAAAAAATCCTATACCATCTGGACATCTTGCTTGGGAAATGTCAGTGGTTTGTTGACCGAATTCTAGTTGTATAATTGTTGTGCCATCTTCATCTGTAGCAACCCATATAGTTTCTCCGCTTGAAGATAACTTATCACTTGCTTGAGGCCATGGCAAATCATCATCTCCTATGAACCATATCACTAAAAATTCACCAGATTGAATTATTGTACCTTCTGGTGCAGTTGTTCCCACATCTCCAACTGAATCACCAAATACCCAACCTGAAATATCAATATCTTGGTTGCTAATATTTAAAAATTCTGCATAATCCTCACCACAATATTGACAATCACTACAACTATCTGTACCATCTTCGCACCAATAATCATTTGATGCTAGGATTTCATTTACAACTATACATTCTTCTATATTTTCTTTAGATCCATCACATATGCCACAAATATCTAACAAGGCACTACCCCCACATTCATCATTACAATCATAACCCGAAAGGCAATCGCCCTGACAATTAAAATTTTCAAGTGCATATTCGCAATTTACATTATAAGTAGCTAATGGATTATAATTGCAAGCTGATTCATCCATACAACCAAGAATTTGGCCGCATTCATTTTCATTACAAACAATAGTTTCATCATCACAAATAAAACTTGGACCATCACCATTACAAATACCACAATCATCTAAAAGTGAATCCCCTCCGCAAGATCCTTCACAATCATAAGTATTACCATAACAATCACAAGAATCATCTTGAGCATATAAACAAGTATCATTATCAACAGTTGCATTAGAATCATAATTACAAGCTAAAATATCTGTACAACCTGGATAAGAAGAAAGAACATTATCTTGTGTACAATGAGATAAAAGGAGTATGACTAAAATAAAAATTGAAATCTTTGCTTTGAATAAAATATCCCAAATCATAAATTAATTTTAATTTTTAATTATTAGTTAATTATTAGATAAAAGTTTGAATTTTATTTATCTTAGATTATTAATAATTGATTTTTTTAAAATATTATCAGCTTCGTTTTTTCCATAAATACCATTATAAATCATATTACCATCTCTACCTTTATAATTACCTAACCATAATCTAAATATTTCTATTACTCCTGGATATTCGTTTTGTAATTGTTCTAGACTTTCAACTCTTGAAAAGATTGAACCCTGATTTTGTACACCAATTAGTTTATCATCAACTTCATTATTATCAAGCATTTTTATTACACCTATTAGCTTCACTTTAGCAATATCACCTCTTTCTAATGGCTCTCCAATAACAAAAATATCTAATGGGTCTCCATCTCCCCCCTCGCTTATTAAAGATATTGTATTAGGTATCATACCATAATTACCAGGATATCCTAAATATTGAATAGTTCTAGGTTTTCCATTTTTATTATCTCTGATTATAGTATTTTGATTTTTATCAAACTCCCATTTTTCTAATGTACCTGACTTTATCTCTATAAGAACGTTTACATTACCATCAATATCCAATGTATTTATATCATATGTATTTTTGCAGGAAAAAAATAAAAAAGCCAAAATTATAAAAAATATCTTCATAAGATCCTCTTAATTGATTAATGTTGTTGCGTATTATATTATTTTTTTCAGTAAAGTTTTAGATATTTTTATTTTTTGTTTTTAATTTTTTTTATATTTTTTATCTTTCATTTTCTCTTTACAAAAAAATACTATTAATGTCAAATCAAGCAAATCGTGCAAATAAATATTGACACGTTAAAATATTAATAATTAAATTTGATTATAATTATTTCGCGCACATCGCGCATTTAAATAAAACAAAGGAGAATATGATAATGGACTTATTTAGTGTTAATAATCCTAACCTACTAGTAAACTTTTCATTTTGGTTTGCTACTGCATCGATGTTAGCTGCTACAGCTTTCTTTTATGTAGAAAGAAATGACGTAAGCGCAAAATGGAGAACTTCACTTACAGTAGCTATGCTTGTTACAGGAATTGCATTTTGGCACTACCTCTACATGGCAAAATACTTTTTTGAAACAGGTCAATCACCATTAGTTTTAAGATATGTAGACTGGCTTATAACAGTGCCTCTACAAATCGTAGAATTTTATTTGATATTAGCTGCAGTAACAGCAGTGAGCTCAAGTTTATTCTGGAGATTACTAGGAGCTTCATTAGTGATGTTAGTTGGAGGTTTCTTAGGAGAAGCTGAACTAATGTCAAGAATGCCTGCATTTGCTATTGGTATGCTTGGATGGTTTGCAGTACTATGGATGATATTCATGGGACCAGCAGCTGAAGTAAGCAACTCAACAGGTAATCCAGCAAGTCAAAAAGCTTTCAAGGCCTTAAGATTGATCGTTTTAGTAGGATGGTCAATATATCCAATTGGATATTATTTAAATGGTCCTGGAGCAAGCCCAGACTTGACAAATATCGTTTACAACTTTGCAGACCTTGTTAACAAAGCTATGTTCGGCTTAGTTATCTGGGCAGCAGCAAAGTCAGATAAGTAAAAATTAAATTAAATGCGCAGCTTAATGCTGCGCATTTTTTTTATGTTATTCTACAATAGACTCATATCATTTACATTCTTATGTACAGCACTCCTGCTTGTACTAATTAACTATTTTTTATTTCAAAACATAGCATCATATTTGTTTTTTATTTCCTTTATTACAATTATTACATTTGGAATTTCGCACGGATCTCTTGATCAAGTGAAAGGTGCTACACTACTAAAGTACTATAATATAGAAAATAAATATTTATTTTATTTATGCTATATATTGACAGGTGCTTTTTTCTTCTTTATTTGGTATTTACAGCCTACCCTATTTCTTGTATCTTTTATACTACTTGGAGCATATCATTTTGGAAAAGACGATTGCTACCTTATGCAAATAAAGGAAAATATATTTACTAATTTGATTTTTCTACTAAAAGGACTACCAATTATACTAACACCTTTTATTTTTCATTTCAGCGAAACTATTCATATAGTAGCAACAATAACACAGAGCAATGATTCAAGTTTCATAAATTTTTTATATTATTTAAACGAAAAGAACTTTTTATTAATAATTAATTTTATAATCTTTATCATAGCAAATACAATCATTGCAAGTAGAGGAGATAAAATCAATTATTTTGTTGAATTTTGCGCTCTTAACATTGTCAATTTTACATTTACACCTTTTATTGCATTTGCAGTTTATTTCTGCACACTGCATTCTTTAAGGCACTATCTCTCCCTTATCGAAGATTTGCGGATTAACACCTACAAAGAGGCATTGAGATTATTTTATTCAAACTTAATTCCAATTACCCTTCTAACCATAACCTTCATTTTGTCATTCGGTTTCTTATCACAATCCAATCTATCATTAAACGATCATTTGACACAAATCTCATTTGTTTCTTTAGGAGTATTGTCTCTTCCGCATTTAGTTCTTGAAGTGTTATATGATAACACCTCAATAAGTTAAAAAACATCTATGATAAATATTGTTTGGTTAAAAAGAGATCTAAGGACGCAAGATCATGAACCTTTTAATCTAGCCTATGATGGTATTAATAAGATTTTTCCTGTTTACATATTTGATACTGAAATTGTCAAAAAAAAGGACTTTAGTAGTAGACATTTTCATTTTATTTACAACTCAATATTGGATATAAATGAAACTTTAAAAAAGTTCAATATAATAGTGACAATTTTTTATGGATCAACAATAGATGTATTTCAATACTTAAATAGGAAACTAAAGATTAATAAAGTATTTTCCTACAATGAAACGAATAACTTAATCCATCTTAAAAAAAATAATGAAATAAAAATCTTTCTAAAAAAACATAATATAACTTGGGAATTATCAAGTAAAAATGGTGTTATTTCAAACATAGTTAATCGAAAAAATTGGGATAAAAGATGGTATTCTTATGTAAATGATAATTTAATTGAAAACAAATTCAGAAAACAAGAAAATATAGATATTGAAAATCCGTTTATCATCCCTAATAAAATTTACAAAAAACTTCAAAAATATCCAGAAGAACTTCAATTATCTGGGGAAACAAAAGCTTGGAAAGTTTTAAATGATTTTATAAATAATAGATCACAGAATTATTCAAAAAACATATCAAGCCCACTAAACAGTAGATATAGTTGCAGTAGGATATCAACATATCTAGCCTGGGGTAATGTGTCAATAAGACAAGTTTTTAAATTTGTTAAGAATAATGAAAAATATAATACTAACAAAAGAAATCTTAATAGTTTTCTTATAAGATTAAAATGGAATTCACATTTTGTTCAAAAGTTTCATGTTGAACCTAGATATCAAAATGAGTGTATAAACAGAGGGTATGAAAATTTAGAAAGAACAAATAAAATTGACCATCTTAATGCTTGGAAAAATGGATCCACTGGTTTTCCTTTCATAGATGCTTGCATGAAATCATTGATTAAAACAGGTTGGTTAAACTTCAGAATGAGAGCAATGTTGGTATCTTTTCTATGTCACCATTTAGATACTGATTGGAGGCTAGGAGTAAATTTTTTAGCAAGACAGTTTTTAGATTATGAACCTGGTATTCATTATACCCAATTTCAAATGCAGGCTGGAACAACTGGCATTAATACATTAAGAATTTACAATCCAGTAAAACAATCACAAGATCAAGATCCAAAAGGTATATTTATTAAAGAATGGTTACCCGAACTTCGAGATCTTAATAAAGATCAAATTCATGAACCCTGGATTCAAAATAATATTGAGCAAAATTTATTTTTCAAAGAAAACAATTTATACTATAAACCTATTATTGATCATATTGAAAGTGGAAGATTGGCAAGAAAAAAAAATTGGTCATTTAAGAAAAACCTATCCGTTAAAAAAGAAAATAAAAGAATGGTTTTAATGCATACGAGAAATAACTAGAATGATAAAATTAAACAAATACGAAATTGATAGAATCATTGGTATGGCTATGGAAGATAGAACACCATTTGATTCTATAAAACAACAGTTTAGTATTAATCACGGTGATATTATAAAACTTATGTGCAAACAATTAACTGAAAAATCATTTAAAAAATGGAGAAAAAGAATGAATGGAAGAAAAACTAAGCATAAAAAAAACTTCGATAAAAGCTTTTACAGGTTCAAATCTAAAAATCAAAAATAATTGCTAAAACAAAGATTACCCTACAAATTCTGTAAAACGTGCAACTTACCATTTAATTGGAGGAAAAAATGGTCTCTCAATTGGTCCAATGTTTTATATTGCAGTCAAAAATGTAGAATGAAAAAAAATAAATTAAATGACTAATCCAGAAAATTCAAATTCAGTATTTCTTTGGAATAAATACTATGATATCAATAAAACAGAATATATTGATTTATCAAATGTAGAAGGGAACATTCCATCGGACATAGGTAAACTCAAAAATCTACTCTATTTAAAAATTAGAGGAAAAAATATCAAAGGAACAATACCAAATAGTATCGGATATTTAAAAAAAATTATTACTATAGATTTTGCTTTCTGTGGTCTCAACGGTTCAATTCCAAATTCAATTGGAAATCTAAAAAAATTAAAAACTATTAATCTTAAATCAAATAATATTTCTGGTATTATTCCTCATTCAATTGGCAATCTAACCTATCTAAAATCTCTAGATTTTTCAAACAATAAACTAGAAGGATATATACCCGAGGATATTAGTAAACTAAAAAAAATCTGGTACCTAAATTTATCTAATAATAAACTTAATGGTACAATTTCTGAAGACATCATTAGTCTAATATCCAAAAATAATCTACCTATTAGTAGTATAATATCATCAAATAATATTAAACTACCTTTAACATAAATATGCGTACATTAATTTTAATTACTGTAATTTCTTCCCTATTAGCAATAACCTATTTGTCTTTATTAATTTTGGGATTAGAAGGTACAATTATCTATATATTAATATTTTCTTATTTTTTATATTGGCTTACAAAAAAAAGTTTTCTGAATTCATATTTCAAAAAAAATAAAGAGAAGTAAATGAAATCCATTATTCAAAACAAAACTTTTTTACTATTTTTCTTAGGAAATATTATTTCACTCATTGCATTTGGATTTAACACAATTTCAATAAGCTGGCTTGTTCTTGAACAAACTGGATCAGAATTTCAACTTGGTAAAATTATGGCTGTAGCAACGGTACCTGGCTTAATAATTGCCTTATTGTCTGGATATTTGATTGATAAGCTTAATAGAAAGTGGCTACTCGTATTTTTAGATCTTTTTAAAATGTTTGTTTTAGTTCTATTTTTAATTGCTACATATTTTTTTGAACTAAAAATGTACTTTATTTATACTGCTGTCTTTTTAATTGGTATTGGTAATGCACTATTTTGGCCAACTGGGCAAGCATTTGTTCAACAAATTGTAAATGAAAATGATTTTTTTAATGCTAACAAACTACTATCTGCAAGTTACCAAATTGGTTCAATTTTCGGAGCTGGGTTAGGAGGCATTATTGTACACTATTTTAATCCCTATTCAGCATTATTTATAAATATTTTTGCTTATTTAATATCATCTACACTTATTTCCTATGCTCCATTCAAACATAATAAAAATTCTTCCAATGAAGAATTATCGATACTATCAATAAATAAAGGAATCGAATATCTAAAAAAAAGAAAAGATATATTAGTACTGACCATGACAACTATTCTTTCAGATGTTGCAATATGGGGTTCACTATCAGTATTAACAATTTCAATATCAACTAATATTTTTGACAAAGGAACTTGGGGTTATGGTATTTTAGATAGTTTTTACGGTGCAGGTGCACTTTCATCCGCTTTTTTAATTGGTTATTTAACTAAAGAGTTTCAAAGACAAACAGTATTAAAATTTTTCTATTTTGGAGCAGCAATCTTCTTATTTTTATCTGCAAATATGCCAAATATATATTTGGCTTCTTTGTGCTTTCTGTTTATGGGATTTAATAACAATTCAGCTAGGATATTGATAAGGACTATATTAATGGAGAATATTCCAAATAATATCATGGGAAGAGTTCAAACTTTACTTGGAATATATACTAGGGTTATGGTTGTAACTAGTTCTTTGCTGTGTGGTTATTTAATTGAGAACATAAGTATTGAAAATGCAATAAACTTCACTTGCTTTCATTACATCCTAGCCATGATAGGAACATATGCTGTCAGTAAAAAATGGCAAAGATCAGTTCAATACTTAAATTAAATATAATTATTTATAAAATTTAACAAAAAAGTAAGTAAGTACTCACATTTATCTTGTTTTGTTTTTTTTTATTTAATAATATATTAAATGAAATTTATTTTATTTTTTTTATATTTCAATTTTAGTTTTGCTGGTACAATCACAGATCAACAAAAAAATACATTCTGTAAAATATGCAATATAAATAATAATTCTCAAATTGAGTTAAATGATTGTTTAAAAGATTATTGCGATAATGTGTGTAACAATAATATCGAAATCATAGCATCTAATAAATTAGAGCCCGATTCAGCTAATTTGATATACGATCCCATTGCAGAGAAAATATCAAAAAAAAAGAATTTAAATATTATTTTTATGTATGATTCTATTTCAAGAGAACCTTTAATTAAAAAAAATCAAAATGAAAAATATATTCAATCTAAAAAAAAGTGGTTTCGATCTATTGGATTTGGACCATCATTAACAAACAATATTAAAAAACAAAAAAATATAAGTGACAATTCTAATATTGCAATAAATTTTGGTTTATATAGAAACTATAAATCAAATACCTTGGTTGGATTGAATCTATATGGAAAATATCAAGAAAATGGACATGAAAACAATCTATTCATTAACGTACTTTCCTTTTCTTACTTAACATTTATAAAAAATAAAATTCAAGATATCT
>MDTB01134467.1_pt1 | contig 12615 bp, 11 predicted proteins | sample 811161 | NCBI WGS metagenome assembly MDTB01 (sample SAMN05326650, study PRJNA326480) | marine metagenome | isolation source: seawater | place: Mediterranean Sea | collected 2009 | reverse complement strand
TCGCAAACCATCAACCCGAAACAGCCATTGTTGAGGAAATCTTTGTAAAGGATAACCCTCGATCCACTTTGCGTCTGGGGCTTGCACGCGGCGTCGCAATACTGGCCTGCGGGCAGGCACGATTGGCATTATCTGAAATTTCTGCACGCAAAGTTAAACAGGCAGTGACTGGCACGGGTGCTGCAGATAAAAAGCAGGTTGCCAATATGGTCTCACGACTTTTGGGAATTCCGCCCCCCCCATCGGATGCAGCGGATGCGTTGGCGCTGGCAATAGCGTGTTATCAGGGGGCCGCGACTCCAAAAACAGAGGCAGCGCAGATGCCAGACGGCTTGTCTGCGGCAATTGAGGCTGCCCTTCAGAAAGATCGACAAAGGACCTAAAATGTCCAGCCTAAGGTGATTGCGCGTCACATAGGGACGTGGAATAATCAAACGGAAGAACTGGTGGAGAAGAAAAACATGCACAGCTGCCCATCAGCATCATACAGGAGAGGCCAAAGATGATTGCCCAGCTTTCTGGCCGTCTGGTTTCGGCTGATTTGACTAATCTTATACTGGATGTGCAGGGAGTGGGATATCTTGTTCATGCAACCGGTCGGACTCTGGCGCAAATCGGCCAGCCTGGCGATATGGTCACGCTGGTCACCGAACTTTTGGTCAGAGAGGATTCACTTACCCTTTACGGTTTTAAGGACACAGCAGAGCAGGCTGCGTTCCGGATGTTACAGACTGTGCAGGGGGTTGGCGCTAAGGCCGCCTTGTCCATTCTGACCACATTGCCTGCAGACGAATTATCAAAGGCGATCCTGGCAGGTGATAAGGCGATGGTCAGTCGGGCCGACGGGATTGGCCCAAAACTGGCGCAGCGAATTATTAATGAGCTTGCCCAGAAGCTTCCCGCATCATTAACCACAGGCCCAGCGCCTTATGGTCAGGCCTCCGCAGGCGGGCTTGAGGGCGCTGCGGCTGATACTGGACAGCAATTGGCTCAGGATGCGTTGTCGGCACTTGTCAATCTTGGCTATTCGCGAACCGAAGCTTTTCTAGCGGTTAGTCAGACAAAACAAAGTGAAGAGGCTGGAAATGTATCTGCTCTTATAGCGTTGGCACTGAAACAGCTGGGGGCAAGCAGGAGCTGAAATCATGGCTGATAACCAACGGAACAGGCAGGACCCTCTAGATCAAGACCGGTTGGTCACACCAGATGTGATCCCGGCTTCTGATCCCGTCCAGAATTCGGATCCGGCTTTGCGGCCGCGCCGCCTAGCTGAGTTTGTCGGGCAGGGCCAGGGACGCGCAAATCTGGAAACTTTTATTGGAGCTGCGCGCCTGCGCGAAGAGCCAATGGATCACACGCTTCTGCATGGCCCGCCAGGTCTTGGCAAGACCACGATGGCGCAGATTATATCAGGAGAACTCGGCGTTGGGTTCAGGGCCACATCCGGGCCGGTAATTGCACGGGCCGGTGATCTGGCGGCATTGCTGACCAATTTGCAAGCCCGCGATGTGTTGTTTATTGATGAAATTCATAGGCTGAACCCAGCTGTTGAAGAAGTTTTATATCCGGCGATGGAAGATTTTCAGCTGGATTTGATCATTGGTGAGGGGCCGTCTGCACGTTCTGTGCGGATTGATCTGCCCCGATTTACCCTTGTTGGTGCAACGACAAGGGCAGGGCTGCTAACAACCCCTTTGCGCGATCGGTTTGGCATTAACATGAGGATGCAGTTCTACACCACAGCTGAGCTGGTTCAAATTTTGCACCGGCAGGCGGATAAGCTTGAAATGAAGTTGGCAGCAGACGGCGCAGAAGAAGTGGCCAAACGATCCCGCGGAACCCCTCGGGTTGCTGGACGTCTACTGCGGCGGGTACGTGATATCGCCCTTGTTGAAGGGTCAGAGTTGGTTACTGCGGTGATTGCAGATAAAGCGCTCACCCAGCTGGGTGTTGATAAAACAGGGCTTGACGGGATGGACAGGCGTTATCTGTCCAGTCTGGCAGACTCATTTGGTGGGGGGCCTGTTGGTGTGGAAACATTAGCAGCTGTTCTGGCAGAACAACGCGATATGCTGGAAGAGGTAATCGAGCCTTATCTTATGCAGTCAGGTCTTTTGATGCGCACACCTCGCGGGCGATGTCTGTCTTTGTCTGGATGGGCTTATTTAGGTCTGACGCCGCCTGCACAGGCTGAACGGCAGCTTGACCTGCTTTCCCGGGACGGCGGCAGCAATGAAGATGCCCCCTTTAACCAAAGATGAGAAGCTGAACAGACGTGTCTGACTTTAAAACGAATTTGAATGATAACAGGCTTGCCGAAGAGGCAGCCCACGGCCTTGATGGTGTGATTGATAAAACTGTTCCCGAACACAGCAAACATCTATATGGACTGGTGGTGCAGTATGAGGATATTGATGCGGGTGGCATTGTTTATCATTCCACTTACCTGAATTTTGCTGAACGTGCTCGTTCAGCCTTGTTACGGGCGTCAAAATTTGATGTGCAGTACTGGCTGGCTGAAGAAAATCAGGGATTTGTGATCACACATATCGAAACAGATTATCTCAGCCCGGCAAAACTCCATAACCGACTGATTGTTGAGACCAGCTGTCTGCAACTAGGCGGGGCATCAGCCTTATTACAACAAAATATCAATTCTTTTGACAGAGGCCATATTTTTGCCAGAGTTATGGTTAAAGCTGCTTGGGTAGATATAGAATTAGGGCCACGTAAATTTCCAGAACCTCTTCAAATAGTTTTGCGATCTTTCCAGCCCAAGTAGTAGATGATTATACCCTGCCAACTGCAAAAAGTGGTGATACCTTACAAACCGTGCCTGAGCTGAACTAATCACAAAGTTGATCATATGTTTTATCAGCATGTCGTTCGATTGGCTGAACTAAATGTGAACTGAGGGTTCCCAGTTAAAAAATAAAATGAAGAGAGAGAAAAGATAATGGCAAGTGAACTAAATCTGGCAACTGCTTCTGCACAGGCTCTTGATATGTCTGTGTTTGGCTTGTTTATGATGGCTGATCCGGTTGTAAAGGCGGTGATGTTGCTGCTTATCGGAGCGTCTGTCTGGTGCTGGGCAATCATTTTTGACAAAATGACACGGATCCGCAGGCAGAAACGGGGTGCAGAAGAGTTTGATGATTTGTTTTGGTCAGGCGGGTCACTTGATGATTTATATAATAATTTAGGCGATGAGCCGGATAGCGCGCAAGCTAAGGTCTTTGTCTCAGCAATGAGGGAATGGCGGCGGGCAACAGTAAAAGGGCTGACCTCTGGCTTGAGAGGCGAGTTGAAGTCATCTGTGCTAGCCCGTATTGAACGGAATATGTCGCTGACCATCACGCGTGAAATGGACCGGCTGGAACGGGGCATGAATTTTCTGGCCTCCATTGGCTCTGTTTCACCCTTTGTGGGGCTTTTTGGGACGGTCTGGGGAATTATGAATTCCTTTACCTCAATTGCTGAATCCAAAAATACAAGTTTGGCGGTGGTAGCGCCGGGGATTGCAGAAGCCTTGTTTGCTACGGCACTTGGGCTGCTGGCAGCAATACCTGCAGTGGCTGCCTATAATAAATTTTCAGGAGATATGGATAAAATTGGCACTTCTCTGGATGTTTTTTCTCAGGAATTTACCACTTTGCTCGGTCGCCAGCTTGACGAAGGAGGGCAGTAGTCATGGGCATAAGGGTGAATATCCAGAAGGCAGGCAGCCGGAGCCGTTCACGTCATCGACCCATGGGGGATATAAATGTGACGCCTATGGTTGATGTGATGCTGGTCCTGTTGATTGTCTTTATGGTTACAGCCCCGTTGTTGACAGTCGGCGTACCTGTCGATTTGCCAAAGACGCAAGCAGGTCAGGTTAATGCTGACCAGGCCCCGTTGGTGGTCACCATCCGGGAAGATGGCGCCTTGTTTCTTCAGGATACCGAAATTGAACCAGATAAATTGATCCCACGCCTTTCCGCTATAGGCGAGGCCAACAAAGAGGTCCGTATCTTTGTCCGGGGCGATAAGAATGTTGCTTATGGTGAGGTGCTTGCGTTGATGGGCCGAATTCAATCAGCCGGATTTGAACGTGTTGCGCTGGTTGCTGAGTTACCGCAGGATGATGCTTAATGCGAGTTGAAGCAGAATATTCAACAAAACCAGTCGTGCTGTCGATTCTGTTTCATCTGTGTGTGGTGACAGCAACAATGATTGGCTGGCCTTTTCTGATAAAGCCGGCGCCAACTGCTCAGCCACTGGTAATTATAGATGTTGTTAACCTTGCGCCGGATACCAATCTGTCTGCACATTCAAGTAAAGCGAAGGCCAGTCCAGAACCTGAACAAGAAGCGACACGCCGCAAACCTCCACCTCCGCCTCCGCCCACTCCACCATCACCAGCAACTGATAATGTGGCCTCAGCCACGCCTGCGCCAAAGCAAATATCTCAAACTGCTGAAATTTTGCCTGAAACGCCAGAGGCTACGCCAAAGCCTATTCTTAAGCCGGTTGCGGCTCCAAAACCCAAGCCGAACTCTAAGATAGCTGCTCAACCAAAAACAGTGAGTATAAAAACGCCCATATCACGACCAAAACGGCCTGAGCTATCAAAGCAAAAACAAGCATCAGAATTAGCAGAGCAGCTCAATAAGCTTGCTAAGAAAAGTCAGCAAAGACAAAAAGCTGATGCGATGAATGGCGTGTTGCAGAATTTAGCAGACGTTAAGCTTGCAAGAGAGGATGAGAAGACACAGAAGGCGATCGCAAAGCAGGACAGAACGTCGATTGCGCAATCTTTGGCTGATGCCATTGGCGAAGCCGTCAAAGCTCCGCAGACTTCATCGATTGCACCGCTTGGGCTGTCAGAGCTAGATCGGTTGCGGTCGCATATCTCTAGTTGTTGGCAGCCGCCTATCGGAGCGAAAGGGGCGGATCAGCTTAAAGTTGATATTCAAGTAAAGCTTGAAAAAGACGGTTCTGTGAAACAGGTAGAGATTGCGGATCGGCAACGCTATGGGTCTGATATATTGTATCGTGCAGCAGCAAATTCGGCTCGGCGGGCTGTACTGGATTGCCAGCCTCTGCCTTTGCCGCCGGAAAAATACCAATTTTGGAAAGAATTCATCTTTGGTTTTGATCCGAAATTTATGTGATGTTAACAATGTGTGACGATAACCGATCAACTGAATGAACTTAAGATGAGGCGGGGATGGTATTTGATGTGCTGAGGCAAAAAATTAGTAGGCTGTTCAGCTTGTCGTCGGCATGGATGCTAATTTGTGGGTTCTTTGCTGTGCCTGCCTTCTCGCAGACATTGCGGCTGGACATCACCGAAGGGCAGATTGCCCCTATACCGGTCGCGGTAGCTGACTTCACTGGGCTTGATGGTACGCCCTCAAATGTTGGCAGGCAGATTTCGCAGGTAATAGCAGATGATTTGGTCAGTTCGGGCCTTTTTACCGCGATTGATTCAGCTGCATTCATTGCTCCACCAACATCACCGTCGCTGCGCCCAAACTTTTCCAATTGGGCTCCTTTAGGGGCCAAGGGTCTTGTTGTGGGTTCAGCTTTTATTGATGGTGACGGGCTGCTGCAGGTTGAGTTTGCTTTGTGGGATGTGGTCTCGCAACGCCGCATTACTGAAGGGGGTGGATCAGCTGAACAGGCTGGTCTTAGACGGATTGCGCACCAGATTGCAGACTTTGTTTATGAAGAATTCACAGGTGACACCGCCTACTTTGATACCCAGATTGTGTATGTTTCTGAGTCAGGACCAGCGGCACGCAGGCTCAAGAGATTGGCCATAATGGATCAGGACGGGCATAATCATCGGTTTCTGACATCAGGTCTTGACCTTGTGTTAACGCCGCGTTTCTCGCCCACAGCGCATGAAATAGCTTATCTTAATTATTTCAATGACGAGCCTAATGTTTATCTCCTTGATGTAACCTCTGGGCGGACGGAGAGGTTGGGCAGCTTTCCCGGCATGACCTTTGCCCCGCGGTTCGGGCCAGATGGCAATAAGCTTATCATGAGTTTAGCTGAAGACGGCCGGACAGATATTTTTGAGATGGATCTGCGCACACAAACCATAACACAGCTGACCCAGTCTGCGTCTATCGACACGTCGCCATCTTATTCGCCGGGCGGTAACTTGATAGTCTTCAATTCAGATCGTGGTGGCACCCAACAGCTCTACATTATGCGAAGTGATGGCACAAAGGTAGAGCGGATTAGCTTCGGTGAGGGGCGTTACGCCACACCAGTCTGGTCACCACGGGGAGATATAATAGCCTTCACAAAGATCTATAAAGGCGAGTTCTATATTGGTGTTATGAATGTTGATGGCTCAGGTGAGCGGCTTCTGGCAAAGGGCTTTCTGGTCGAGGCGCCGACATGGGCTCCTAACGGCCGTGTGCTAAAGTATTTCAAGCAGAATCCTACAGCAGAAGATGGAACTGGTGGTGAGACTTATATTTACCGGGTGGATATTACGGGCTTTAATGAGCAACGTGTAGTCACTCCATCTTTCGCGAGTGATCCTGCTTGGTCACCATTATTACAGTAATCCCAAGTTGTGGATGAAAATTGCGTCTAAGCAAGCTTGTTAAATAAATTTTGGTTGATTTTAACCGCATGATATGTTTTGAGTAAGTTCAAGATACATTGCCATAAAGCACATCCGGACTGTGTTCGACGGTTTTCAGTCCGATAGTGCGTGAATTTTATTGGGAAGTGAAAAACTGAAATTGCCATCGCTACTAGGTGGAGCGACCAGTTGGAGGTCAAAAAAATGATAAAACGTTTATTTACTTTGTTGACGGCAACCGCATTTCTAGCGGCTTGTGAGACAGCTTCGACAACAACTGGAGACGTAACTAGTTCAGCTCAAAGCTCATCTACCAATACCGCAACGACAGCATCTAGTTCATCAAGCTCTTCTTCTTCAGCCTCTTCCTCAAGTTCAGGGGAATCAGCGAGTGCGAGCGTTAAGAGCGAGTTCGCAAAAGTAGGAACTACAGTTCTTTTTGACTTTGATTCAGCGCAGCTTACCGACTATGCTCAGCGGGTTTTGGATCGCCAGTCGGCATTTATGAAAGCACGCCCAGAAACACGTGTTATCATTGGCGGTCATGCTGATGAACGAGGCACGCGTGAATATAACCTAGCTTTGGGTGAGCGCCGCGCGTCATCTGCACGTGACTATCTTGTCGCAAAAGGGGTCAATGCCGCTCGTATTCGGATCATTTCATACGGCAAGGAACGTCCCGCAAGTGTTGGGTCAACCGAGGCAGCATGGCGTTTGAACCGGCGCGCACAGACTGTCCTTAACTAGGGCAAGGTCTTTCTAATATAGTAAACGAATTTTGAGGGCTTTGTTCTAATTTTTGGGACAGGGCCTTTTTTTGAGGTGTTTTTTTAGAAAAACTTTGACGCCTTATTACTGCCATTAATCTGACCTAATTACGTAGAACTTTCAGAGTAAAAAGTACTAAAATGTTCAGAGATCAGCTATGAGAAAATCGTTCATTTCAGGGGTCACTCTGGTCCTGCTGTTGAATACTTTAATCTTTGGGTTTTTGAGTCGTCCATTGCTAGCCCAGAATGAAGAGCGTCCGCGACCTGGTTCATCTGATTTGTCTGCCTTGGTGGCCCGACAGCAATTACGCATGGATATGCTTGAAAGTAGTTTGAAAGATATTCGAGGAACCATTGAAGTAGAACTCCGTGATATTCGAGTGCAACTTGAACAATTGGCAGCGAGTGCATTAGCTGAACAATCTGAAACCTCGGTTGATGTGAAACAATTTCAGTCTGAAATGACCCGTTTTGGAGATGCGATCGAAATTTTGAATCAGCGGATCAGCCGAACACTAGAACTAACCTCTGATGTGGAATTTCGCGTCCTGCGTCTGGAAAAGAGGATGCAAACGCTGATGTCTCTCTCTGGCAATGGTTTCACAGAACAGCTGGCCCAGCAGGATGTAACAGCGGCAGAACAGCCGCCAGCAGTCAGCATAGGCCGGGATGCAGATACAGGCGAGACCGTTTGGAAAATTGAAGAAGATCAGCTTAATGCCCAGCTGTCTGCTGAAAAAGAGGCTGGGCAAGGCGAGAGTTCTGAGGGTGTCGAGTCAAAACAAGAGATGGCCACTGTGCAGACAATAGCACCTGGCACGAATGAAGGGCCAGAACAAGCCGAAATAGCAGATGAAGTAGAGCCCGCGCCAACAGAGACTGAATATCTTCCCGATACCAGCCCGGAAGAGCAATATCGGTTTGCTCTCGCTCGTGCTCTGCAGAATGACCTTCAGACAGCTGAAAATGCCTTTGTAGAATTTACTGCGCTCCATCCTGAACACGAACGCGCTGTAGATGCATTGTTCTGGCAGGGACGAGTGCAGTTTATTCAAGGCCAGTATGAAAAAGCGGCGACCACTTTCTCTAAATTTAATTCGCTCTATTCTTCCGATCCTCGTATTGCTGACACCACGCTTTGGATTGCTGAATCTGTAGCGAAGTTCGCCAACCCGGAACAGGCTTGTGCTATTTATGACAATCTCCGCCAGTTTGTTGACCAGCCGCCGGAAAGTTTTGTTTCCAGACTAGCAGAACTGTCAGCCAGTGTCGGTTGCCGCAGCTAAAAACAGTCTGACCAATCACCTTGATAGCTTGCGCCAGTCAGACTTGTGGCTGGAGGGATATTCCGGTGTACTTGCGGCAGTCTCAGGTGGGCCAGACAGTTTGGCCTTGGCCTTTGTGGCCGCTGAAATCTGTGTTGATAAAAAGATAAATTTTGAAGCTGTAGTGGTTGATCATGGCTTGCGCTCTGAGGCAACAGGAGAAGCAAGCCAAGTCGTTGAGACACTAAAAAGCCGAGGTATTCGCAGCTGTTCTTTGCGCATAACCGCCCCTCCTCCATCGTCTGGTAAGCAAGCCTGGGCTCGTGAGCAACGCATGCAACTTTTATGTGATTATGCTCGGCAGACCGCTTCAGCAGTGTTGTTTGCCCATCATTATGATGATCAGGCTGAAACAGTGGCGATGCGTCTTGCACGTGGCTCTGCTGTTATGGGCTTGTCGGCAATCGCTGCTGTCCGCATTTATCAGGGAGTGTTGTTTGTTCGGCCATTTTTGGGTCTGCGCAAATTAGACCTCATCGCCGTTTGTAAAGCTTATAAAGCTGAATATATTACTGACCCATCAAATACAGACCAGGCATTCGAGCGGGCACGGGTCCGTGCTTGGCTGCAACAGCCAAGCCAAAGGCTCTTAAAGCAGCAACTGGTGCAATTGTCTAGCTTGTCGGCCCAACTATCTGAGCGGCTGGCAGGCACTCTTGCTGAATGGTGTGCTGAACATATCGTTTTCACCCTGCGTTTACGCGCGCAGATCAACTTTGTGACATTTTCAGAATTGAATGGAGCAAAACAGAATTTAATCCTGCGTCATTGTTTGGCAGTCATCGGAGGCCAGCCCTATCCTTTATCCGATAACAGATTGGACCGGGTGCGGGTAAGGCTTGCCACTGGGGTCAGATTAACCGCAGGAGATTGTCTTGTGCAGTGTAATGCTGAACGCATTACAATTATGGCTGAATTTGGTCGCATGCCTGAACCGGAACTGACTGTTCAGGCGGGGCGGATCTATCGTTTTGATAAACGCTGGCTGATCCGGACAACAGAAGATGGTGTTATCCGGCGGTTGGGCCCTGCAGGATGGGCCAAGCGCAGCCATTCATGTAACTTTCAGCCTTTATCCGACTGGACTGCGCGGATGGGGGCGATGATTCCTGTGTTGCATGGTCTTGACGGAAGACGGTACTGCCCCCATTTCATGAGGAGAAGGGTCGTTTATTCCGGCTTCGAGTTCAATCCTGCACAACAAGGCTCTGCAGCAACAAGGGTGTTTTGTGCAAGCAGTTTACCTGTGGATGGGTCATGGGCAGTGATAAACACAGACATAAATGACAGATAGAGGCAAAATCTTGTGAATAACCTTGGACGTAACATAGCAATATGGCTCATCATTGGTGCCGCACTTATGGCACTATTCAATATGTTTCAGAATTCTGAGACGACACAGAACTCCTCAAAGATTGCTTACACCGACTTCATCGCTCAGGCAAAAAGCGGCGGCATAACAGATGTGCTCATTGAAGGGAATAATCTGAAGGGACGCACGCGCGAGAATTCAACCGTTGTCAGCTACAAGCCGGATGGAGCTGATGTGGTTGCCACTTTGGAAGGCTCAGATGTGCGAATTGATGCTCGGCCTGATGAAAGTAATATGCCGGGATTCCTATCTGTACTGATTTCTTGGTTCCCTATGTTATTGTTTATTGGGGTATGGATTTTTTTCATGCGCCAGATGCAGGGCGGAGGACGCGGTGGTGCGATGGGCTTTGGCAAAAGTCGCGCAAAAATGCTAACTGAACACCATGGTCGTGTGACTTTTGAAGATGTGGCTGGTATCGATGAGGCAAAAACAGAATTAGAAGAAGTAGTCGAGTTTTTGAAAGATCCGGGTAAATTCCAGCGTTTAGGTGGAAAAATTCCAAAAGGAGTGTTGCTTGTTGGCCCGCCAGGCACAGGTAAAACGCTTCTGGCCCGTGCTATTGCAGGTGAGGCCAATGTCCCTTTCTTTACCATCTCTGGTTCTGATTTTGTAGAAATGTTTGTTGGTGTGGGTGCTAGCCGTGTGCGCGATATGTTTGAACAAGGCAAGAAAAATGCCCCCTGTATCATCTTTATTGATGAGATTGACGCGGTTGGCCGTCACCGTGGAGCAGGCCTTGGCGGCGGTAACGACGAGCGAGAACAGACCCTGAACCAGATGCTAGTTGAAATGGATGGCTTTGAGGCCAATGAAGGTGTGATCCTGATAGCCGCTACAAATCGTCCAGATGTGCTCGATCCCGCCTTGCTTAGGCCCGGCCGGTTTGACCGCCAAGTTGTGGTGCCGAACCCTGATGTGACGGGCCGTGAAAAAATTTTAAAAGTCCACATGCGCAAAACCCCATTGGCCAATGATGTTGAAGCTCGTATAATTGCCCGTGGCACTCCAGGTTTTTCAGGAGCCGATCTAGCTAATCTAGTAAACGAGGCGGCGTTGCTGGCGGCTCGTAAAGGCCGGCGTACTGTATCCATGTCTGAATTTGAGGAAGCTAAGGATAAAGTTATGATGGGCTCTGAACGCCGCTCAATGGTGATGACAGACGACGAGAAAAAGCTGACTGCCTATCATGAAGCTGGTCATGCAGTTGTTGCATTGCACTCACCAGCTTCTGATCCAATCCACAAAGCTACGATTATTCCGCGTGGCCGAGCGCTCGGCATGGTGATGCGTTTGCCAGAAGGTGATAGAATATCCATGGCGGTGGACAAGTTGCTGGCCGATTTGCGGGTGGCCTGTGGTGGCCGGATCGCTGAAGAGCTTATTTTTGGGGCTGAAAAAGTAACTACAGGTGCGTCATCAGATATACGTATGGCAACAGATGTCGCCCGACGCATGGTGACCGAATGGGGGATGTCTGATAAGCTGGGGTTCCTCGCCTATAGTGGTGATGAACAGGAAGTCTTCCTTGGCCGGTCAGTCACCCAACAAAAAAATGTATCTGAAAAAACAGCCGATGTGATCGACTCTGAAGTCCGCCGGATTGTGGATATGGCCTACAAGGATGCCACCAAAATTCTGAAAGATAAAAGTGATGAGCTAGAGCTTCTGGCGCAGGGGCTTCTAGAATATGAAACCCTGAACGGAGACGAAATCCGCATCATTGTTGAAGGCGGTACTCTGTCCCGAAAAGATGAAACAGATGATGACACGCCGGCCCCACGGGCAAAAAAGACGCGCTCTGGTCTGCCGACAGGTGGACGGTCACGCACGCGTCCTGACCCCGACACACCAGGATCCGAGCCTGTCTAACAAACACAAATGCAGCTGCATACCTCTAACAATCAACAGGCGGGGATCGTTTTTATCAGCCCCGCTTCTTTTGCTAGCATCTGGTCTGCTGGACAGGGTTTATGGCTGCGGCCTGTGGGGATTGCACCTCTTAACGCGTTGCGTTCTGTTCTGGATGCAGATTCTGCACTGCCGCTAGCAGGCGGGCCTTATGGGTTTACCCATCTTGACCTAGTCACTGGTAAAAAGGCAGCTGGGTATAAGGCTGCACGTGTCAGTATCGCAGAGGCCCGCCAAATAACAAAAGATGAAGTCGCGGGCCAGCTGGATGCGATTACCGGCTCGCGTCAAGCGTTTGCCGGTTTGCCGATGGACAAGGTTCAGGTGATGGGAATTGTGAATGTCACGCCAGACAGTTTTTCAGATGGCGGCCAATTTTTTGATGCAGAGGACGCGATTGCCCATGGCCGTGGCATGGCTGCAGACGGGGCAACCCTGTTGGATGTAGGTGGGGAAAGCACGCGCCCCGGGGCAGAGCCTGTTTCAACAGAGGAAGAGCTGACCCGCATTACTCCTGTTATCAGTACGCTGGCCAGAGACGGGCATCTGGTCTCTGCTGATACTCGTCATAGTGCGGTGATGGGCCCTGCCCTGGCTGCGGGAGCCCGTATCATCAATAATGTTTCCGGCTTCACTGATGAAGGT
>MDTB01058576.1_pt1 | contig 12615 bp, 15 predicted proteins | sample 811161 | NCBI WGS metagenome assembly MDTB01 (sample SAMN05326650, study PRJNA326480) | marine metagenome | isolation source: seawater | place: Mediterranean Sea | collected 2009 | reverse complement strand
TTTTGGATTTTTTTATTATTTCTTTAATTCTTGGAACATTTGTGCTGTCACAAGCTATGAATATTTTATTCTTCTTCATTGTTTAATTTTTTAAACAAATCTTTTGACATTTTAAAGTGAATTGTTTTTTTTTCAGGTGTATGAACTTTTTCCCCTGTTTTAGGGTTTCTAGAAATTCTTGCCATCTGTCTATTTGTTGAAAAAACACCAAAACCCCTAAGCTCTACTCTTTCACCTCTTCTAAGCGTTTTTTTTATTTCTTTGAGAATGATATTAGTAAATTTTTCAAGATCTTTTTTTAAAAAATTTGGATAATTTTGAGAGAGTTTTTTTAAAAGCTTTGATTTTACAATAGCCAATTTAATTTTCTTTGATTACTACTTTTTTTTATCTTTCTTTTTAAGATCTTCTGATAAAGATGAAAAAGGAAGATTTTTACCTGATCCTTCTGATCCATACTTATCTAAAGCTTCTTTTTTTTCAATTTCTTCAAGAAGCCTTATACTTAAAGTAACTTTTCTTTTATCTAAATCAATCTCGGCGATTGCACAGTCTATTCTCTCACCACCAGTAAATCTTGAAGGTCTAGCATCTGCTGCATTTATTGCTATTTGTGATTTTTTAATTTGAAAATCCATTTCACAGCCTTCAGGTCTAACAATTAAACTCTTAGTATCAGTTGAAATAATTTTAACAGTAATTATCTCGTTAACTTTTTTTCCTTTAAACCAATCAAATGGATCTGGCTGTAATTGTTTCAGTCCTACCCTAATTTTTTGTTCAGCTGATTTGATCTCAAGAATTTTTACTTTCAGTTTTTCACCTTTTTTATGTTTAGCCAATTCTTCTTCACCATTGTTTAAATAAGTTAGATCGTTACAATGTAAAAAAGCATCTATGTCTAAATCTTCTAATTTAACGAATAAGGAGTATTCATTTTTGTTTACTACTTCACCTTGTACAGAAGCACCAACTGCATACTTCTTTTCAAAAGTTTCAAAAGGATTTTCTTTTGTAAGTCGGTGCGATATTGCTACTCTTCTTTTATCCTTATCTATTTCTGTGATCACACATTCTATTTCATCACCAACTTTAAACATTTTTTTTGCTGAAACATTTTTTTTTGTCCAACTTAATTCACTAGAGTGAAGCAAAGTAGTTAATCCTGGCTCTAATTCACAAAAAGCACCAAAGTCCATTATTTTTACTACTTTTACTTTATAGTTTTTATTCATTTCATAGTTTTCAATATGTTCAAATGGATCTTGAGAAAGTCGTTTTACTGAACAACCAACTTGTAATTTTTCTTTATCGACGGATATTACTTTTAAGTTGTGCTTTTCACCAATATTAAAAACTTCATCTGGATGATTGACCCTAGAATATGAAATCTCCTGTAAATGAACCAGTACATCAAGTTCATTATTTACATGAAAGAAACAACCGAAAGAACTATAGCCCTTTACCTCTGCATCTTTAATGATATCACCAACTTTGTATTTATCTATAATTTTAGCTTTATCTTCTTTTTTAAAAGAGGAAATTATTTCTCTTCTTGAAACACATGCATTCCCTCGAACTTTATCTAGTTTGATTAATGCAAATTTCTGAGGCTCATTCATTAAATGACTTATGTCTTTAAGGGGTTTGTCACTAATTTGAGAGCCAGGTAAAAACATCAAAGACCCAGTCCCAATATGTTCAACTATGCATCCACCTTTACACTTAGAAGTAATTTTACCCATAATAGGTTCATTTTTTTCATAGGCCTCTACCAATTGATCCCAACCTTTAATTTTTTGAGCTTTACTTGCAGAAACTAACACTTCACCATTTTTATCCTCAATTTTTTCTAATAAAACTGGAATAGTTTCACCAATCTTAATTTTATCAGCAAGACCCATGCTCTTTAATTCATTTATATCTAGAACTGGCTCACTTTTGAGACCTTCAACAAAAAGAAAAACAAATTTTTCTGTAATCTTATTGATTTTACCATCAATAATTTTTCCTTCTTCTATGCTTATTTTGGATAGTTGGCTATTTAATAATTTTTCAAACTCTTTTGATGCTTTGTTTGATAAATCTTTATATATTTCCATTAATAAGTTAAATTCCTAACTGTTTTTTGTAAAACACGATCTTTTAAATAAATTTATCGTTTAAATCAATAGAAAATACCAATAAATTAAATTGAAAAGACTAACATAATGTCTCTTTTTTAAAGGATTTTATGTTCAATAACTAAAAATTTTTAATAAATTATATTATCTCTTAAGTTTGCTTATTATCTTTAAAAAGGATGGAAAGGAGGTTTTTATTGAATTTTTGTCGTGAATAATCCATTTACCACCAAATGTCAAAGCAGCAATAACACTGGTCATAAATACTCTATGATCTTTTAAATAATTTTTGATTATAATTTTTTTATTTATAGTCAATTTAGGGTTTCCAAAAATTTTGATAGAATTAGAATTTGTTATTGTTTTAATACCCATTAATTTTAAAATTTGCGCACCCCATTTTAATCGAGGACTTTCTTTTTGATTTAATTCAGACAAGTCTTTAAAATATGAAATCCCATTTGCTTTTGCCGCTGTTAAAAAAATTACCAAAAATTCATCAATTGCACTACTATTGAGACTTGATGGACAATTTATGGGTTTTAAAAATTTTGTACTTCTGACATTTATATCAGCAATTTTTTCACCTTTATAATTTTTGATATTTTTATAAATTATTTTAACACCCATCATTTTTAATATTTTTATTATTCCTGTCCTAGATGGATTGATATTTACATTTTTAAGAGTTAATTTTGATTTAGAGGATAAAGCTGTAAGAACAATGAAAAAAGCACAAGAACTAATATCAGATGGAATCTTATAATTTAAAGAATTAATTTTTTTTTTTCCTTTAATTCTAATTAAATCATAAACTTTTTTGTGCTTAATCTTTATCGGTAAATTTAAATATTTAAAAAGTAATTCAGTGTGGTTACGAGATTTTTTGGATTTAATTATAGTCGTTCCATCTGTATTAAGAGAGGCAAGCATTACTGCAGATTTACACTGAGCAGAACCTTTATTTTCAATATATTTGATTGGTTTAGGATTATTCGTTCCTTGTATAGTTATTGGAAGTCGACCTTTATTTGAAATAAATTTTGCACCAAATTTTTCTAATGGTTTTATTACTCTAAGAAAATCTCTTTTTGATAAACTTTTATCACCAATAATTTTAATTTTATTTTTTGAGTGAATTAGTAAACCAATTATTAATCTTCCTAAAGTTCCTGAATTTCCAACATCAAGTAGGATATTTTTTTTATATTTATAACCGTTAATACCAACACCATAAATTACACATTTATTTTTAACTATCTTAATTTTTACTCCTAATTTTCTTAAACATTTAAGTGTGTTAATAACATCTTCCGATTTTAAGATATTATGAGCTGATGATTTCCCAATAGCTTGCGATGCTAACAATGACCATCTTATAGATAAACTTTTATCACCTTCAATTTCTATACTTCGATTAAAGGATTTTATAGTTTTTGTAATAGAAATACTGTTATTCATTTCTATTCAATTTTAGCCAATCTTAAATGAGTCACCGAAATAAGCATTTTTTGCGTCAATATTTTTTATCAAACTCGAAGGAGTTCCATCTGCAACAACTTTTCCGTTATGAATTATTGCTGCAGTATCCACACATGCTAATAAATCTCTGGCCTGATGATCACACAAAATAATTGAAATATTGTTAATAGTTTGTAATTCAACAATAATTGATTGTAAAATTTTTATAGTCATTACATCAAGAGCAGCAAATGGTTCATCTAATAAAAGAATTTTTGGTTCAGAGAGCAAAGCCAGAGCAATGACCAGCTTTTTCTTTTGCCCTCCGGATAAAAAATCAGCCTTAATATCTCTAATAGGATCTAGTTCAAATTTGGATATTAGTGAGTTTATTTTTTCATCCCTGTAGCTAATATTTTCAATTGTGATTTCGGCAATAGCTTTAAGATTTTCATAGACAGTTAAATCATGAAAATAACCTCCAGTTTGTGGAACAAAACCGATCTTAAAATTAAGGGCTCTTTGATATATTGGATATTTATTTACATTTTTGGTGTTAATAAAAATTGATCCAAAGTTAGGGGATAGCAAACCAATAATTAAATTAAAGATTGTTGATTTTCCAGCTCCATTAGGCCCAAGTAATCCTAAAATTTGTCCATCACCAAGCTCTAAATTTAAATTATCTAAAATTATTTTTCTTCCAAATTTAAAAGAAATTTTGTTTAGCTTTAAGATTACGTTTTTTTGTTTAAATGATTTAATTCTAAATTTTTTAATATTTGACATAATTAATTTTTACTTACTTCAACTTTATTTTTTTCATTATCCATATATACATCAATTTTTTTTGTTATTAAATTTATCTTGATATTATCAGATGAAATTGTTCCATGGACCCCTAAATATCTGACATTTCCAAATATTTTAACTATATTTTTTTCAATATTTAGATCTAATTTATCTGAATAAATTTTATTATTCATATATTCAATTACGACATTGTTTTTAAATTTGGTATTATAATTAAAGTTATTATACTCAGCGAAATTAGATTTAATTATCAAAGGTATTTTATTTTGATCTAAAATCAAAGCAGTGACCTTTTGCATTTTAACTATTTCAATATCATTAAGATATGATAATTCACTTAATTCTGACTCAATGATATACTGATTATCTTGATCTAACTTTACCTCGTATTTTAAATTTTTGATTAAATTATTTTTAGTTTCTTCAATTAATTTTTTTTTTGTTATTTTTTGTTTTATTATATTTTGATCACTTTTAGAAAAATATATTTTATTAAAAATAAATAAAGCCAATATCACGAAGCCAAAAAGACTTAGTTGTGCAATTTTTTTCATCAGTAGATTATTTTAAAAAATTAATAAGGTTATGAATATGAATTACTCCAATAGTCTTTTTTTTATTCTCTTTACTGTAAATACACACATTTGTAATTTTCTTAATATTCATTAGATTAAGGATGTCTGTAGCCAAGGTATTCTTTTCAACAGCAAAAGGCTTTTTTGTCATAAATCGCTTAATTTTTAAATTATTAACAATTTTTTTTTTTTGCAGCAGTCTTTTTAAATCTCCATCTGTAAATACACCAGTACTTAATCCTTCATCATTTATTACAACTAAAAATCCAAGTTTTTTTAAATTTAAAATTTTTAATGCATTTTTCATAATTTCATTTTCATTAACAAAAGGTATTTTTTTTTTAACCAACATTATATCATTCGCCGTTTTTAGTTTATTACCTAAATTTCCACCAGGATGAAATTTCTTAAAATCTAATTTGTCAAAATTTTTTTGTTTCATAGCAGAAATTGCTAGGGCATCACCTAAACATAATTGTGCAGTTGTACTTGACGTAGGAACAATTCCTAAGCCAGACTCTTTAACCTCAGGTACAAACAATTTAATTTTTGCTGACTTATATAAATAAGAGTCTTTATTTGATACAATACCAATTAGATTAATTTTATTGAGCTTCGCATATTTTATTATATCTTTTAGTTCATTTGTATTACCAGAGTAACTAATTAAAATTAATAAATCTTGATTTGTAATTCTCCCCAAATCTCCATGTGAGCAATCGTTCGCTGAAATTGAAAATGACGGACTGCCAACAGATGATAAAGTGGCAGATATTTTTGAAGCAATTTTTCCACTTTTACCGACACCACAAACTATTACTTTCGATTTACATTTAACAATTGCTTTTACCGCTTCATTAAAAGATTGATTAATTGTATTTTTCAATTTTCTTAAGGCTTTAATCTGAAGGTCGATAACTCCATTACCAATTTCATTAATTTTTTTTTTCATTTTAATGTGACCAGATGTCGTCTTTAAACAATGCAAGATCAAGATCAACTCTTGTTTTTAAAAAACTTAAACAGCTTTTATATAATTCTATTCTATTTTCTCTTTCAAGAATTTTCATTAGTTCTTCATGGATTTTGTGAAGATACACAACATCATTTGCACAATATTTGAGCTGTGCTGAGGTTAATTCACCTCCAAAATCTGAATTTTGAAATTGTTTGCTAATATCAATATTTATAAATTCTTTAATTAGTGTTTTTAGAGAATGACTATCTGAATATGATCTTGCTAATTTAGATGCAATTTTAGTATCCAAAATATTTTTAGTTTCAATTTTCAAATAGTATTTAATATGTGCCATATCAGCTCTTCCAAAATGAAAAATTTTTATAATTGACTGATCTCCCAATATTTTTACTAAATTAGGTGCGTTATAATTGCTTCTATCCAATTGAATTATGTGAGCATCTGAATTCCCTGTTGAAACTTGAATTAGGCAGAGAGGATCCCTTCTTACATTTAAACCCATGAATTCACAATCTACAGCTATTACATTGCCTAATTTTACATCATCTGGTAAATCATTTTTGTGAAGTTTAATATCAAGATTCATTTTTAATTATATATATATGAAACCTAAAAATTGTCTAATTTTTGGCGGTAGCGGTCAAATTGGGAGACACTTAATAAGAAAATTAACAAAAAACAATATCAGAGTCACTGTAGTCACAAGAAATATACATCAAAAAAGCTACATAGTTAAAACCCAAGGAAATGCTGGTTATATAGATGTTGTTGAAGCAAATATTTATGACGAAAAAAAATTAAGAGATTTATTTTCTAAATCAGATATTTGTGTAAATTTAGTTGGTATCTTATTTGAAAAAAAAAAGGGAAACACATTTTACAATATCCATACCCTTTTTCCGACTTTGTTAGCAAAATTAGTGAAACAATATAAATTAAGAAACTTTATTCACTTATCAGCTCTTGGAATTAATGAGGCAATTGATAGCAATTATGCTAAAAGCAAATTAGAGGGAGAAAAAAACATTTTAAGTAATTTTCCTAACTCAACAATTCTTAGACCTTCAGTTGTTTATTCTGTTGATGATAACTTTACAACTAATTTTATGACTTTATTAAATAGACTTCCGGTTTTTCCTTTATATTATTCAGGAAAAACTAAATTTACTCCAATTCATTGTTCAGATTTAACGGATATAATTTACAGCATAATTACAAAAAATATTAACTCAAAAATAATAGAATGTGTTGGGCCTGAGGTAATTACTTTAAAAGAAGTGATGCAAAGACTATTAAAATTAATTAATAAAAAAAGATTTTTAATACCAATGCCACTAACTCTTGCAACATTTTCAGCAAAAATATTTCAACTATTTCCAACACCGTTATTGACCGAAGATCAATTGAGACTACTTAAATATGATAATGTATTGTCAGGAAAATATAAAAGTAATTTTGAAATTGGAATACCAAGTAAAAGATATTTTAATGATGAAGTAAAAAAATATTCCTACATGTGGCGAGAGGGTGGACAATTCTCAACAGAAAAATACTTAGAAAAAGATAATAATTAATTTTACTCAAGCAGTTCGAATTTTCTTTTCAATAAATTCTGGAACTTCTTCTTTGTCCGTTGAATCTTCTTTCTTTCCCTTAGGCTGATAAGCATAAAGTAAATGCAACTTACAATATGAAAAATCTTTTAAAGATGTTCTTCCACAAAAATAAAAATTTTTTTCATCTGGATGTCCAATAGGCCACTTACATGATCTCTCGTCTAACTCTTCTAATTGTTTTGGATTTTCTGGTTCAAAATCTTTTTCAATTATGAGAGATTTAAATTTATTGTTTCGTCCTCTTTTAGTTCGAGTGTTATTAGCACTCATAGATGTCTCAAAATTTTTATTAGATGTTGCGGCTCTGGTTTTTATCTTTGCAGATAAATGCAACCTATGGGCTTTACCAATAACTGCGTTCCTGCTTATTCCCCCAATAATTTCTGCGATTTGGCTAGCCGTATTACCCTTTCCCCATAATTCTTTTAGTTTTGCAACTTTTTCTTCTGTCCAGCTCATTAATAACTATATTATGTGTTAATTAATTTTATAAACACAATATACTGATATAAACTTTTAATAAACAAGAAATTATTTGTATTTATCAACATAAAAATGAAACAATTTATTTTGTTATATATTCAATCCTTACTTGTAAATAGTTGTTTAGTTTATAAAAAGTTTTAATAAAAAAATTATGAGTAATTTAGCAAAAAATTATAATAGAAAAAAAATATCATTCATAAAAGGGAAAGGCAGTTATTTATATACTGCTAATGGAGTTAAATATTTAGATTTTGTTCAAGGCATTGCTGTTAATTCTTTGGGTCACTCACATCCGAAATTAATTAAAGCAATTAATAATCAAGCAAAAAGACTTTGGCACGTATCTAATGCTTTTACAATTCCTGAGGGAGAAATATTAGCTAAAAAATTAGCTAAAAAAACATTTGCTGATTATGTGATGTTTCAAAATAGTGGAGCAGAGGCTACAGAGGCTGCAATAAAAGTGGCTAGAAGATATTTTTATTCAATAGGAAAACCTCATAAAAACCGAATACTCTGTATAAAGAACTCGTTTCATGGAAGAACAATCGCTGCGATCTTTGCTAGTGGTTCCAAAAAAATGACGGAAGGATTTGGTCCAAAAGTAACTGGTTTTGATCACTTTAAATTTGGAGACCATAAGTCATTAAAAAAAAAGATAACTAAAAACACCGCTGCCATAATGGTCGAAACAGTATTGGGCGAAGGTGGAATTAAAGTAATTCCTGACTGGTGTTTAAGAGGCTTAAGAAAAATATGTAATAAAAAGAAAATATTGTTAATTTTAGATGAAGTGCAATGTGGTATTGGAAGAACAGGAGATTTTTTTGCTTTTGAAAAATCAAAAATAAAACCGGATATTGTACCTATCGCAAAAGGAATAGGAGGAGGTTTTCCTATTGGTGCGGTATTGATGAATAAAAAAGCTGCATCAGGAATGATAGCAGGCACCCATGGATCAACTTTTGGAGGAAATCCAATTGCTATGAAAATAGGCAGTGAGGTATTAGATATAATTTCAAATAAAAGTTTTTTAATGAATGTAAAAAAAAACTCAGGCTATTTTCTTAAAAAGTTGGATGAAATTAAAAGAAAATATCCAAAGATTATTAAAGAAATTAGAGGAAAAGGGTTTTTAATTGGATTACAACTTTATAAAGATCAAACAGATTTTATAAAAAAACTAATGGACAACAAATTATTGACAATCAAAGCAGCAGAAAACGTAATTAGAATTTTACCACCATTAAATGTAAAAAAATTTGAACTTAATTTGGCATTAAAAATAATAGAGAAAGTTTGTTCTACTTATTAATGTTATGAAACATTTTATTCATCTTAAAGATATTCCAGCCAAAGATCTTAAAAAAATATTGGTTGATGCAAAAAAAAGAAAACAAAAAAGATCTAATTTAAGTACTCTGGAGACTGATAAAGACTCTCCTTTAAAAGATAAGTTACTAATTCAAATGTTTGAAAAGTCTAGTTTACGGACAAGGTTAAGTTTTTATTTAGCAATTAAACAGCTTGGTGGTGGAACTATTACACTCAGATCAAATGAACTTCATTTGGGTCAAGGAGATGAGTCTTTAGAGGATACAGCAAAAATTTTATCCACGTATGGCGATGGATTTATGCTAAGAACTGATAGCGATAAAAAGGTAGACAACTTTAAGAAATATTTATCTATACCGATCATTAACGGTTTATCCCCATCATCACATCCTACACAGGTTTTATCAGATATTTTTACTGTTGAAGAGATTAAAAAAAAACCAATTTCAAAATTAAATATAACTTGGATAGGAGACTCAAATAATGTTTTAAATAGTTTAATTGCTGCATCTGTTAAATTTTCATTTAAGCTTAGTATTGGTTGTCCCAAAAATTATGAGCCTAAAAAATTAATTTTAGACTGGGCAAAAAGTAAAAATGAAAAGATTTATGTTTTTAATGATACAAGAAAAGCTATTTTTAACGCTGATGTTATATTTTCAGATAAAGTAATTTCTCTTAACGATAAAGTTAATAAAAAAAAAAAGATTCAAGATTTTAAAAATTTTAAAATTGATAAAAACTTAATGAAATATGCAAAAAAAAATTGTACTTTTCTCCACTGCTTACCTAGAGGTGAAGAGGTTGAAGATAAAGTATTTAAGAGCTCAAACTCTAAAGTTTGGATACAAGCTTTAAATAGAGTTCATGTCCAAAAAAGTATTTTGTTATATTGTTTTGGTAAATTAAGGTAAAGGAAGTGGATTATCTGAATTTTGATTTAGATACTTAATTACAGAAGCTCTATCTTTTTCTTTTCTTAACCCTGCAAAAGCCATTTTGGTACCCTTGATCCATTTTGCTGGTTTAATTAGGTAGCCATTTAACTCCTCAAAAGTCCATTGTTTATCGTACTCTGAAAATGCCTTTGAGTATTTATAATCACTTATAGCTCCTACTTGTCTACCAACCACGTTGTACAAAGCTGGACCAATATTATTTTTTCCCCCTTTAACAATCGAATGACAAGCTGCACATTTTTTAAAAACCTTTTCCCCAGTAGCAAGATCTCCTAATGACATTAAAGCAGCTATATCAATTTTTTCTTCAGTTGTTTCGGAAATTTGTTTTGTACTAGTAGAAGTTACTTGCTCCACTTCTACCACATAACCTGGTGACTCAGGTTTTTCAACATAAAATATTATATCTGTTAGTTTTCCAATACCAATTACAAGAAGTGCAACCATTAATATTGCAGCAATTATTTTATTTATTTCAAACGGGTCCATTTTTTGATTAAATTTATAAGTAACCTATAACATTAATATTTTAAAATTGCTTATATTTTACTGTACAATTTTGCCCCTCTTTATAATCTAAAAAATTATAAATAATCTATGAAAACATTAATAATAATACCTTCAAGAATGTCAGCCACTAGATTACCTGGCAAACCTTTATTAAAAATTAATGGTATTTCTATTGTCTCTCATGTTTTTAAAAGAGCTCAAAGTGCTAATATTGGAGAAGTTATTGTTGCTACTGAGGATCAAGAGATTATAGATGATGTTAAAAGTAATGGAGGTAATGCTGTTTTAACCTCTAAAAATCACAAAACTGGAACTGACAGAATTTATGAAGCTTTAACCAAGATAGATAGAAGTGATTTCAATTTTATAATGAATGTTCAGGGTGATGAACCTGATATCGATATTAATGATATTAAGAATTTAGACTCAAAGATGAAAATGAGTAATTCAAAGATAGGAACATTAGCAGCAAAAATTTCAAGACAAGAAATATATGGAGATGAAAATGTAGTTAAAGTAAAAATTAAGGAGCCTTTTGATAAAAATTCTTTCCCGCTAGCAGAAAACTTTACAAGAAAATCAAAGAATAAAGATAATGTTTTTCATCACCTAGGAATTTATTGTTATGAATTTCAAACTTTAAAAAAATTGATTTCATTTGATCAGTCAAAAAATGAGCTAGAACATAAACTGGAACAATTTAGAGCACTAGATAATAACATCAATATTAATGTGGCACAGGCTATCAAATCTCCAATAGGTGTAGATACTGAGGAAGATTATCTAGCTATAAAAAAAATTATGAAATATAAATAATTATGAGTAAAATTTATTTTCAAGGTACATACGGAGCATATTCGCATCTAGCATCTCTTGCAATTGATCCAAAAGCAGAAATTATACCATGTAAAACTTTTGATGAGTGTTTTTTAAATGCTTTGAAAGAAAAAGATGCAAAAATAGTTATTCCGGAATCAAATAGAATTACAGGAAATATTGGAATTGAATATCTTATTTTTAAATACCGTTTGAATATTTATTCTGAATATTTCCAAAAAATCGAACATAATTTATTGGGTCAGCCAGGAGCCAAAATAATAGATATTAAAAACGTTTTTTCTCATCAACAAGCGTTATCTCAATGTTCCCAATTTATTAAAAAGAATAAATTTAATGAACATGTTAGGGCGGATACAGCAGGTTCTGCAAAAATGATTTCGTCTAATAAAAAAAAGACGAAGCTGCTATTGCTTCCACATTAAGTGCAGAAACTTATGGACTAGAAATAATCAAAAAGAATATTGAAAATGAGTCGGGCAACTTAACGAGATTTTTAATAATGGGAAAAGATTTGGCACAACCAGAGTTTGAAGAAAAAAAATATATAACTTCTTTTCTATTTAAACTTAAAAGTAAGCCAGCTGCACTATATCAATCTTTGGGCGGCTTTGCAATTAATGGAGTTAACCTAACTAAATTACAAAGTTATCCAGAAAAAAACTCTTTCGATTCTTTCTTTTTTTTATGTGATCTTGATGGACATATTGAAGATAAAAAAGTACAGAAATCACTCGAAGAGTTAGGACTTCATTGTCAAGATTTTCACGTTCTAGGTGTTTTTGAGGCTGATCCTGTAAGAGAAAAATAAGTCATAATCTTTTCTTGTAGATTAGAAATTATAACTGCTATAATACTTCGGGGGCTAGAGGTGAATACTGTTTTGAACCAGTTCAGAGAGGAAACTCAGCAGACTTAAAA